>ENA-OQLB01000084-OQLB01000084.1-human-gut-metagenome-genome-assembly--contig:-NODE-84-length-53140-cov-5.040047_pt1 | contig 53140 bp, 53 predicted proteins | sample MGYA00242656_ERZ504813 | MGnify/ENA primary metagenome ERZ504813 (study PRJEB26092, sample SAMD00036388) | human gut metagenome | host: Homo sapiens | study: EMG produced TPA metagenomics assembly of... | reverse complement strand
CATCAAGAGCGAACAGCATCTTGCTTTGGAATTTGAACGTATGATGCAGATTCCGGAAGTTACAGGCATTATGGTACAGCCCATGCTGAAAGGGACGGAGTTGTTTATCGGAGCGAAGTATGAAGAGAAGTTCGGGCATGTAGTGCTTTGCGGTTTGGGTGGTATTTTTGTGGAAGTGCTCAAGGATGTATCTTCCGGTTTGGCTCCTTTGTCTTACGACGAGGCTTACTCTATGATCCATCCTTGCGCGCCTATAAGATTATAAAAGGTACGCGCGGACAGAAGGGGGTGAATGAAGACAAGTTTGCCGAAATCATTGTCCGCTTGTCCACTTTGCTGCGCTTTGCTACGGAAATAAAGGAAATGGATATTAACCCGTTATTGGCTACTGAAAAATACGTGATAGCAGTAGATGCCCGCATCAGAATAGAAAAGCAATAGTTTCCTGTGTTGAAGGGGAGGGGACATTGTGCAGTGTCTTATTTAGGGCGGCGTTTATAGGTGACGCCTATCCGGCCCAATCTTCCCTATCCAGATTTCTGTACCCTATTGCTTCTGCCAGATGGGAAGTCTGTATTGATTCGCAACCTTCAAGGTCGGCAATAGTACGTGATACTTTTAAGATACGGTCGTATGCACGTGCCGAGAGATTGAAACGGTTCATGGCGTTTTTCAATAAGGCAAGCCCTTTATCGTCAGGACGGGCATAGCAGGCGAGTAATCTGCTATTCATCTGGGCATTGCAATATACGCCGGGAACCCCGGTGTATCTTTCTGATTGGATTTGGCGCGCACGCACTACACGTTCACGAATATCGGCGCTTGATTCTCCCGGACGGGAATCCGACATTTTTTCAAATGGGACGGGAATGACTTCGATTTGCAGGTCGATACGGTCGAGTAAGGGTCCCGAAATGCGATTCAGATATTTCTGTACTTGTCCCGGACTGCATACGCAGGCTTTGGTAGGATGGTTGTAGTATCCGCAAGGGCAGGGATTCATGGATGCTACGAGGGTAAAACTTGTGGGAAACTCTACATTGCATTTCACGCGTGAGATTGTGATTTTCCGATCCTCCAGAGGTTGGCGTAATACTTCAAGTACATTCCGATTAAACTCCGGCAGCTCGTCAAGAAACAAAACGCCGTTATGTGCCAGGCTTATCTCTCCCGGCTGCGGAAAGCTTCCGCCTCCTGTCATGGCTGTGGTAGAGATTGTATGGTGTGGGTCGCGGAATGGGCGCTTAGAGATTAGTCCGCTCCCCTGCCCCAGTTTTCCTGCAACGGAATGTATCTTGGTTGTTTCAAGGCTTTCTCCTAATGATAGTGGTGGAAGAATGGAGGGAAGGCGTTTTGCAAGCATGGACTTTCCGCTGCCGGGAGCGCCTACTAACAGAATGTTGTGCCCGCCTGCGGCTGCTACTTCCAATGCGCGTTTTACGTTTTCCTGCCCTTTTACATCGGAGAAATCCAAGTCGAAACTGTTCTGCTGGGTGTAGAACTCTTTGCGGGTGTCAACATGGACTAACTCCAGTTCCTGTTTGTCATTAAAGAATTCAATGACTTCTTTCAGGTTTCCGGCTCCATAAACTTTCAGGTTATTCACCACAGCGGCTTCCCGCGTATTCTGCTTGGGAATGATAATGCCTTCAAAGCCAAGCTCTCTTGCTTTTATGGCAATGGGTAATGCTCCTTGATGGGTTGCAGACTGCGTCCAAACTAAGCTCTCCCATTAAGAGGTAGCGGTTGAGCTTGTCTGGGCGGATAACTTCACTGGCGCCTAACATGCCGATAGCCAATGGCAAGTCATAAGCGGAACCTTCTTTGCGGATATCTGCTGGAGCCATGTTGATGACAATATTGCTTGTCGGCATCCGATAGCCATTTACTTGTAGTGCAGAGATGATGCGTTGGTGACTTTCCTTGACGGCAGAATCTGGCAGACCTACAAGATAGAACATACAGCCTCTGGAACTGTTGACTTCGATAGTGATGAGGGTTGCATCAATACCTTGAACAGCCGCTCCGAATACTTTAATGAGCACGAGGTTAAATTATGAGTTATAAATTATTAATAATGGGCGGAAAAGCTATATTTATTTTTTGGACTTGTTCTGCTGCTTTTCTTTCTCTGTATTTTCTATCTCTTTCAGTTTCTTTTTGATAGCTTCTTCTGTCATGTCTTTACCTTCAATTTTGCCGAAAGGATTAAGCAGAATGTTGGCAGGCAAGGTTTTTATGGCAAGCTGTTTTACGATTTCTGCGTTCCAGCCGGAAAAATCACATACTTGTTCCCACTCCAAAGTATCTGCTTTGATTGCTTTTTGCCAAGTGTCTTTATTCATGTCCAAAGAAACTCCTAAAAGAGCAAACTTCTTATTTTTTCGTTCTTGTTTGTAGATTCTACGGTAGACGGCATTGCTATCCCGGCTCACCGTATCCCAAGAAGCCCAAAAGTGTATCAATAAATATTGGTCTTTGAAGTTCGAACGGTTTATCTGTTTGCCCTTAGGTTGGGAATACGGAAGTAGGGAGCTGTTTTTCCAATGGCTGCTTTCTCTTCTTCCTGAATATGGTTGAGCAACTCATCAATATAGGGACGGTCTTTCAGCTCTCCTGTCATATGCTCGGTCAGCTTTTTGATTTGGGCATAATCCGGCTTTTCTTTTTGCACGAAGTATTTATCCAGCAGGTAGATGCTGACTAAGGAGGAATGATGTTCATTGATGAACTTGCCGGCTTTGTCCTCTAATACCTTTTCAGAGGGTGTTCCTAATCCTTTGAGCTCTTTTTGAAAAGCACTGAATTCTTCATTGGGAGTATTTCCGCTTATCTCCAGACTGTTGAGTTCTGCGGCAGAGCCTTTAATTTGTATTTTGTTGCCTTCATCCATGAAGAAAGGATATTGAGTGCCGTCGCTGAACAGTAGCCGGGCAGCTATCAAAGTATCTAAAGAGACTGTTTTTGAAAATTTGTCGTTTTCAACAAGTAGCGTATCCATACGGTCATACATCTCATCCACTCCATATATATATATGGTGTCATTGCCCAATCCTTTGATTTCCCCGTTTAGGCTGGCTGTACCGGATTTTTTGTCATTGCAGGCAGACAGTATAATAAGTAGGAAATATACAAAATAACTATTCTTCATATGGATTTCTTCTTCTGATACACTGCTGCGAAAGTAGTTCTTTTTGGTGTGAATAAAAAAATGCCCGACATATTTCTATGCCGGGCATCTCTTTTCATCTTATAATCTTTATTACTTGATGATATTCATAAAATCTGCATTCGTGAAATATTTGGAGAATTCCAAATCGGAAGCAGCTTTCTTAGCTAATGAAGAATCTTTAGCAACAGCTTTCTTCAGGTTTTCAGTTACCATAGAAGTGTTGTTGGTTCTTGCACCTACAACAGCCATCAGGTAGTCAGTGTAAGCGTCCGGTTTTGCAATGCTTGACAATGTGCTCTTAGCTTTGTTATAGTCCTTAGCCAGGATTTGTGCCAAAGCTGCACTGTTAGTCTTAGTGTCACCGAAAGCGTTTACAGCTCTGTCGTACTGACCTTGAGCTACATACAGGTTACCCAGAGCTTCGTTCAATTCTTTAGCGCCGGAAGCTTTACCCAGGTAAGATTCAGCAGCAGCTTTGTCACCCTTAGTTAAAGCGATGAGACCCATGTTCATGTTAGCTTCAGCAGAATCCTTGATAGACAAAGATTTCTTGAAGTATCCTTCAGCCTTGTCAAGATTACCGGCTTGATAAGCCAACTTACCGAGGTTGTTGTATGCACGATAGTCATTCGGATAGATCTGAGTAGCTTTAGTGAAGATAGCTTCTTGCTTAGCAGGATCGTTAGTCAAAGTAGTTGCATACAGCAGCTCTTCAATGTTCAGTTGCTTAGCATCGCTGTCAGCCAAAGCTGCGATTTCTTCGTCAGACTTACCAATTACGTCATAGTTCAAAGTCAAACGAGAACGACGCAGTTGCGGAAGGATTTCTTCAGCCAAAGTCTTGTATACAGAAGAGATGTTTTTGATTTCTTGTTCTCTTTGTTCAGGATCAGAGTACATTGACAATACGCGGAGGATCAACTCTTTGTCTTGGATGTTGGATTTGCTAACCAATTCCTGGAAGCCTTCCCAGTCTTGTGCAGTGTACTTAGTATCTACGGCAGCTTCGATTTTACCTTTCTTCAGGTCCTTGTTGATAATCTTAGCTGTGTTGTTCTGACGGTTTTCAGCCAAACCGGTGTTCAGCTTAACACCACCATCAGGAGAAGCGTATGCAGAAATCTCGATGTTGTTGATCTTCTTGTTGGCAGCTTCGTTGATGTTCTTAACTTCTTCGTTGAATGCTTTAGCAGTCTTCAATTCGCTTGCACGAACGTTAGCCTGTTGAATCAAGAACATGATGTTTGCATCATATTTTTCTTTGATGATACGTTGGAAAGCGTCGTCACCGTTAGCGGGGTTAGCGCTGCCCAAAGTCTGGCCGATTAATTCGGAAGTAGAGATAACACCATCAGCTACTTTAACAGCAGGGATAGTAACTTCTTTTTTTCCGACTTTAGCTTTGAATTCCAGGTACAGTTCGGATTTAGCCATTTCAGGAACATAGTCGAAAGAAGTTTTCATTGTGTAGCTACCACCAGCTTTGTAAGAGATAGTCTGGTCGTTGCCTTCAACTTTTTCGCCTTGGAATACGGCAGGTTGACCTTTAGCTTCGCCGCCTTCCCATCTCAAAACCGGAGTTACTTCTACTACGGCTTTTTTCTTGAAATACTTTTCAGGGAATTTACCGTTAATTGTAGCGGGTACCTTACCGCCTACGGCTTCCAATACTTGCGGAGTCACTGTGAAATAGTCAGAAGACAGTTCACCCATTTTGCTGCTGCATGATGTCAATACAGCAACAAGTGCCACTAACAAAGGCAGATACAATTTTTTAGTCATTTTAGATATAAATTAATTGTTTGTAATTGAAATTTGTCCATTCACAATTAGTTGCTATACTCCTATATATATAGCTTTGCAAAGATATTAATTCTCTTGGCAATTTGTTAATACTCCTATCACATTTATTATAATTTAATAAATTCCGCGTTCTTTTCGGTATTTAATGTTACGCGGATGGTGTTCGATAATTTCACTCCGGAGCATGTTTCGGTCGATATGTGTATAGATTTCTGTGGTGGCAATGGATTCATGCCCCAGCATGCATTGAATGGCTCGTAGGTTGGCGCCGCCTTCCAGCAGGTGGGTGGCAAAGGAGTGGCGGAACGTGTGCGGGCTGATGTTTTTGGTGATACCGGTTTTCTCTGCCAGCTCTTTAATCATGTGAAACACCATGATGCGGGAGATGTTGTTTCCCCATCGTGCCAGAAATACGTAGTCTTCATAACCTTTTTTGATTTTTCCCAGGTTGCGGTCTGTGAGCCAATATTTTATTTCCTTGATTGCGCGTGGTGAAATAGGGACTAAGCGCTGCTTGCTGCCTTTGCCTTCCACTTTAATGAATCCTTCTTCAAAGTAGAGGTCGGAGAGTTTCAGGTTGCACAACTCCGAGACACGCAGCCCGCAACTGTACAGTGTCTCCAGAATGGCCCGGTTGCGTTGTCCTTCCTTCTTGTCCATGTCTACGGCAGAGATGATTCTGTCAATTTCTTCTACGGTGAGTACTTCCGGAATCTTGGAGCCTATTTTGGGGCCTTCCAACAACTCGCTTGGATCGGTTTCCAAATAGTCGGCAACGGTAAGGAAGTGGAAAAAGGATTTGATGCCGGAGAGTATGCGGGCTTGCGAACGGGGATGGATGCCGATGTCGTGGAGGCCTGCTGCAAAACGTTGCAAATCATCCGGCGTAACGTTGCCCACCTCTATATTCTCTCCCTCCAGAAAGTGCAGAAGTTTCTGTAAGTCCGTCATATAGGCGTCGAATGTGTTGGACGCAAGCGATTTTTCCAGTTTGAGATATTGTTGGTACTTCCTGATTATCAACGCTTGTTTTTCCTTATTCGTTAATTTCTCTTTTACTTTCATTACTTTTTCGTATCTTTGCACCTTGAAAGAATGTTCTCTGTGGACAAAGGTATAAAAAATTGTGTTATGAGGATACAAATTATTAACGGCCCCAATATAAATCTGTTGGGAAAGCGTGAACCTTCCATTTATGGCAGCGTTACATTTGAAGACTGCCTTGCCGAACTCCGTAAAAGGTATGCGGATGTACAGATAGACTACTTCCAATCCAACATTGAAGGGGAGTTGATCGACAAGATACAACAAGTAGGTTTTGATGTTGACGGCATTATTCTGAATGCGGGTGCTTACACCCATACGTCCATTGCCTTGCAAGATGCGATCCGTTCGGTCACTTCTCCGGTGATTGAGGTTCATATCTCGAATGTGCATACTCGTGAGGAGTTCCGTCACGTATCCATGATAGCTTGCGCCTGCCGGGGTGTCATTTGCGGTTTCGGGCTGGACTCCTATCGTCTGGCGCTGGAGGCTTTAAAGGAATTATGAATTATCAATTATGAATGATGAATTGAATGATGTTTTTGCAGGTAATTCATACTTCTCCATTCATAGTTTATCATCAATATAAATAGGTATAAGATTATGCTATTAAAACAGACAAAGATCGTTGCAACGATTTCTGACCAACGTTGCGATGTTGATTTTATAAAACAGTTGTTCGACGCAGGTCTGAACGTAGTACGTATGAATACGGCCCATGCAGGTCGCGAAGGTTTTGAGAAACTGATAGCGAATGTGCGTACGGTTTCCAACCGCATTGCTATCCTTATGGATACGAAAGGGCCTGAGGTGCGTACGACGGTTCTTGCCGAGCCGATTCCTTTTAAGGTAGGCGATCGCGTAAAGGTGGTAGGCAATCCCGATCAGCAGACCACTCGCGAGTGCATTTCCGTTTCTTATCCCAACTTTGTGCACGATTTGAATGTCGGTGGGCATATCCTTATTGATGACGGTGATCTGGAACTGGTGGTAGTGGATAAGAATGCAGATTATCTGTTGTGTGAGGTGCAGAACGAGGCTACTTTAGGCAACCGTAAGAGTGTCAATGTGCCGGGGGTACGCATCAACTTACCCTCGTTGACGGAAAAGGACCGTAATAATATCCTCTACGCTATTGAGAAAGATATAGATTTCATTGCCCACTCTTTTGTGCGTAACAGACAAGACATTCTTGATATACGGGCTATTTTGGATGCCCATGCAGTGACATTAAAATCATTGCCAAGATTGAGAACCAGGAAGGTGTGGACAATATTGATGAGATTCTTGAAGTTGCCGATGGCGTAATGATTGCTCGCGGTGACTTGGGTATTGAGGTTCCGCAGGAACGTATTCCGGGTATCCAGCGCGTCCTGATCCGTAAATGCATTTTAGCAAAGAAGCCGGTAATTGTTGCCACGCAGATGCTTCATACCATGATTTCCAATCCGCGTCCCACACGTGCGGAAGTTACGGATATCGCCAATGCTATCTACTACCGTACGGATGCATTGATGCTAAGCGGTGAAACAGCCTACGGTAAATATCCGGTTGAAGCCGTTAAAACCATGGCGAAGGTGGCTGCACAGGCAGAAAAGGATAAGTTGGCGGATAATGACATCCGTATTCCTTTGGATGAAAACAGTAACGATGTAACGGCTTTCCTTGCCAAACAGGCAGTAAAGGCCACTACAAAATTAAAGATCCGCGCTATCATCACCGATAGTTATAGTGGTCGTACAGCCCGCAACCTTGCTGCATTTCGTGGCAAATATCCGGTGCTTGCCATTTGTTATAAGGAGAAGACAATGCGGCATTTGGCATTGTCATATGGTGTAGAGGCCATTTATATGCCCGAACTTGCCAATGGGCAGGAATATTATTTCGCTGCTCTTCGCCGACTGCTTCAAGAGGGACGTCTGCAGTCTACTGATATGGTGGGCTACCTGAGCAGTGGTAAGGCCGGTACGCAAACTTCTTTCCTTGAGATCAACGTGGTAGAAGATGCCCTGAAGCATGCCCAAGACAGCGTACTGCCCAACAGTAACAGATACTTGTAAAATTATAAATTGAGAATTAAAAAAAAATAAATGCCTGTGATCGGGCTGTTTTTTTTAATTCTCAATTTCCGATTTATATGACATTAGACGAATACATCCTACAACACATTGACGAAGAAGGAGATTACCTGAAAGCCCTTTATCGTGACACGCACCTCAAGTTGCTTTACCCCCGTATGGCTTCGGGGCATTTGCAGGGGCGCATGCTTAAGATGTTTGTCAGATGATACGCCCCCGTCAGGTGTTGGAGATTGGAACATATAGCGGGTATTCCGCGCTTTGTATGGCAGAGGGATTGCCGGAAGGCGGAATGTTGCACACGTTTGAAATCAATGACGAGCAGGAAGACTTCACCCGTCCTTGGTTGGAGAATTCACCCTATGCGGATAAGATAAGGTTCTATATAGGCAATGCGTTGGAGCTTGTTCCCCAAATGGATATAACTTTCGACCTTGCTTTCATTGACGGCGATAAGCGCCGCTATGTAGATTATTATGAAATGGTGTTGGCACGCCTTTCGGAAGGTGGATATATCATTGCCGACAACACCTTATGGGACGGGCACGTGCTCGAAGAACATCCGCATCGTACGGACCTGCAAACAATCGGAATAAAAACATTCAATGATTTGGTTGCCGCGGACAATCGCGTGGAGAAGGTCATACTCCCTTTGCGGGACGGGCTGACGATTATCCGTAAGAAATAGTTTACATCATCCCCTTTCACATGTAAATCCCTTTGGAAAGAATGATACAAAGGTTGGAGAAGTGAAAGGATGATGTTTTTATTTTTTAAGCAGCCGTTTGCTTAAGTATCTCACCGGATACCATACAGAAAGGAATCCTACGGCAATAACTGTTATAAGTATCAATATAACATCCGTTGCATGCACGCTCACCGGATAGGCGTCCACGACAAAGCTGCCGTTGCCGCCTCCCAGAGATATCAGTCCGAAACGCTGTTGGAGGAAGCACAGCAATAGCCCCAGCACAATCCCGGCGATTGCTCCGAACACTGAAATCAACCGTCCCTCAAAAAGGAAGATGCGGCAATCAGCCGGTCATCGGCGCCAGGTTGCGCAGCGTTTCCGCATCCTCACGCTTGTCCAGTATCAGCATGGAAAGAGAACCGATAACGTTGAAGCAGGCGATTGTAAGGATAAAGGTGAGGAACAGATATGAGATGAGTTTTTCGATCTCCATGATGCGGAATACATCCGCTTGCTGTTCATAGCGGTTTTGTACAACAAAGCGGTCGCCCAGGATGCGTTCCATTTTCTTTTGTACGGCGTCGGTGTTGCTGCCGGGTTTCAGTTTCAGCTCGATGGCGGAGACTTCTGTGTCGTAGTTGAACAGCCGTCGTGCAAAGCTCAATGGCGTGAGGATATAGCGCGAATCGTATTTCTGCTGGTTGACAACGAATACAGCTCCCGGTGAGAACAGGTAATCTTGGTTGAAGGCAGCTGCCGGATTGGCAATATTTACACGTACATTCCTCTTGGGCGCATAGACCCGTAGCGGGTCGACAAATTGAATCCCCGTACCCAATTCGGAAACCAGTTCTACTCCCATGAAGCCGTAGTCTACGACGGAATCATTCAATATGAACTTTCCTGTGCCGTACAGCAGGCTGTCTATGGAGTCAGTTGCTCAAAGTTGTCCTCTACGCCTTTGATGACGGCCATTGCCTGACGGTCTTTGTACTGCACCATAGCGTTCTCCTCCAGTGTTTCTGTCCAGACATCAATTTCGGGCAGAACGCGCACTTGCCGGATGCGTGATTCGAGCGGGTCAAAGACTTTTCCTTCCCGGATAGTAATTTTCAATTCCGGATCGAAAGCGGTGAAGAATCCCGCCACCATATCCTGAAAGCCGTTGAATACGGACAGTGTACATACCAGTGCCAATGTAGCCAAGGCTACTCCGCACACCGAGATGCCGGATATAATGTTGATAGCGTTGTGCTTCTTCTTGGAGAAGAGGTAGCGGCGGGCTATAAAGAAGGGAAAGTTCATGGGTAGCGGTTAGCTGTTAATCACCAAACACTATTTCAGTAATTCGTCAATTCTTTCCAGATAATCCAAAGAGTCGTCCACGAAGAACTTCAGTTCGGGAATAATACGTAGCTGGTGGCGTACGCGGGTGCCCAGTTCAAAACGGATGGACTTCATGTTCGCATTGATGTTCTTGATGATTTCTTCGCTTTTTTCCGAAGGAAAGACGCTGAGGTAAGCGCGTGCTACGCTCATATCGGGACTGATGCGTACGGCGCTGACCGAAATCAGTATGCCGGACATGGATTTGGTTTGCAACAGGAAGATATCACTTAACTCCTTTTGGAGCAGGCGGGCTATTTTGTTCTGTCTGGTAGTCTCCATACTATATTATTTTTTTGATTTGAAGAGCAAAGTTACTGAAATATATCGTTCTGCCGGTTGTTTATACCTTTTTTTTTTTCATTCTTTTCCTTATTGTAGGGCTTGGCTTATAAGGTCACGTTACCGGTCTATGCCGCTTTCTTTCGTGCAATCAGTACCGCTGCTATGATTCCGATAACTAGCAGCGCCAATGCTCCGTAGGCAATGCTTTCCGTTACATGCAGGCTCTTCGGGTCAAAACGCATTTCAATGGTATGTTTGCCGGCTGGGACATACATCGTGCGCAGTATGTAGTCCGCGCGTCCCAGTTCGGCAGCCTGTCCGTCGATGGTCGCTTGCCAGCCGTCCGGATAATAAATCTCGGAGAATACGGCGATGCCGTCTCCTGCATTTTCGGTTTCATACACCAGGCGGTTCGGCTCATAGCTTGTCAGGCGAATGGTGGATAGGCTGTCTTTGTAAGCGTCGGCAGTTCCTTTCAGCACATCCTTGAAACGGACATCAACGACAGCCGTTTCGGCAGGCAGAATGGACTTGAGCGCATCAATCTCCTGATTGGCGTTGTCCACGTACTGTACGTTCTTCACAAACCAGGCATTGCCGTTGGCATACGGATTGAGGACGGGCGCGGTTTGTCCTTGTTGTCCGGCGGGGAAGATGAAATACTTCGTGTTCAGCATGTTCAGTACGCGGAATTTGGAAGCATCCACGCTGTCCATTTCTCCTCCCGCGGCAGCTATTGCCTGATAGGCAGCCTGCATTTCGGGAGAGATGTGACGTTCTATCATCTCTTGATAACGGCGCAGTTTGGCGGCGTGGTATCCGCCTATGTTCTTGTGCCAGTAAGAAGTGGTATTCTCGTTGAATGTGTCGGTGGCGAAGTTCAGTACGCGATAGTTCGGATCTGTGTCTTGCAGGATCAATTCGTCGGTCTTGGTCTTGTTGAATGTTTCTGTCTGGATGGAACGGGGGACGAACTGGTCGTCGTGGAGGTAGCGTTTGTTCACTGTCCACATGTCGGCCAGGCAGAGCACTGCGATTCCGGCAACGGTCAGAGATTGGCGTAACTTGCCCGTTGCATGAAGCCAAAGCAGCGCGCATCCGATACAGATGATGATGAAGCTCCGCAGTGCATCGGCGCTGACAAGTGCGCCCCGCATTTCGGCAAGGTTGGCGAGAATCCCGGACAGTTCGTTGGCGGGTATCATCTGGCGGTCGACGGCGTTTTGCAGCATCTGCGTTTCTTGTGCAGGTACAAAGCCCGAACCGAGACTGCCCGGAGCCACAGCGAGCAGCAATGCGACGCCGGCGGTCAGTGCCAGACTGATGCCGAACGCTTTCTTATATTTTTTCCATATTCCGGGTTCGTCCAATACGTGTTTCAAGGCAAAGATTGCCAGTAGGGGAATGGTGAATTCCGCTATGACAAGAATGGACGATACGGCACGAAACTTGTTATACATCGGGATATAGTCGATGAAGAAATCCGTCAGTGGCATGAAGTTCTTGCCCCATGCCAGAACAATCGAGAAGAAAGTTGCTCCCAGCAATGCCCATTTCAGAGGGCCTTTCACGATGAAGCAGCCCAGAACGAAAAGGAACAACACGAATGAGCCTACATAGACAGGTCCTGCTGTCCAAGGCTGGTCGCCGAAGTACTGCGGGAACGAGTTGTACAGGCTGCTGTACACCGGGTTGGCTTTTTCCATGGCGGTTTCGCTTTGGCTGAGGGGGGCGGAGGAGGAGCCGCCTTTGAAATTGGGGACGAGCAGTGTCCATGTTTCGCCGATGCCGTAACTCCAGTTGGTGATGTAGTCGCGGTCCAGTCCGCTGCTGGTCTGCTTGGCGGCATCGCCAGTTTCTACCAGCTCGCTCTTGCCGCGCATGGTCTCTTTGCTGTACGTATAGGTGTGGTAGAGGTTGGAAAGATTGGCTGCCACACCGATAAGGGCTGCGACAAACACTACGGCACTTGCTTTGAAGAATTTGGGGAGTGTCTTGTTTCGCCATGCATCTTCAAAGTATGCTCCTACGATGAACAGGATGACAAACAGGAAGTAGTAGGACATTTGCACATGGTTCGACATGATTTGCAGGGCGATGAAGAGGGCTGTCAGGATGCCGCCGGCCAGCAGCTTGCCCCGGTAGGCAAGTACAATGCCCGCTATTGTGGGTGGGATGTAGGCAAGGGTGATGAACTTCCAGATGTGTCCTGCGGAAATCAGGATGAAGAAGTAGGACGAAAAAGCCCACATGATGCCGCCCAGTCCCGCCAGCCACACCGGTATGCCGAATACCCGCAGGAGGATGTAGAAACCCAGCATGAGGATAAACGTCAGGTTGACGTAGCCGGGAAGAAAGAGCTGGTATACTTTCTGCGTCCATTGCAGCGGTGCGGTAGAGTCGTAGGATGGTGCGATCTGATAGGTAGGCATTCCGCCGAAGAGGGAATTGGTCCAGCGGGTGCGTTCGCCTGTCTGTTCGTAATATTCTTTGGCCTCCTGTCCGGCTCCGGCTCCGGCGGCAGTATCATGTTGGAACAGGATGCGTCCTTCTATATCCGCCGGGAAGAAGTAAGCGAAAGAAATCAGGATGAATGCCAGGATAGCAATCAAATCGGGAAGGGTCTTTTTTATCATCTTGAATCATAGGTTTTATAACGGAGGCAAAGATAGTGTAATCCGCAGGCAGTACAAAATAAGCTCGCCTCTTTTTGATGCGGAGGCATGGGTTATCTTGCAGAAATATTGTACCTTTGCCCTGAAATTTATGCATGAATTGAAGAGAATATGACGATAGGTGTTATCAGCGCAATGGATAGCGAACATCGCCAATTGGTGGAGCGTTTGCAGGAGAAGAAAGTGGCGGATTACGGTCATTTGCACTATGTTGAAGGTTTGCTTGGCGGTAATCATGTGATACTTACGCAGTGCGGTATCGGAAAGGTGAATGCAGCGGTGGGCGCAACGGAACTGATACGCCGTTTCGCTCCGGATTGTATCATCAGCACCGGTGTGGCGGGCGGTATCGATGCTTGTCTCAAGGTGATGGATGTGGTGGTGAGCGAACGTTTGGTCTACCATGATGTGTGGTGTGGCGAGGGGAATGAATATGGACAGGTGCAAGGGCTTCCTGCCGCGTACGAAGGGTGCGCTTCCTTGTTGGAACACGCTTTGTCCCTGAATAATGCCGGGCCGGAAAGCCGCATTTGCAAAGGGTTGATTTGTACCGGTGACCGCTTCATCACCGACCGCGCCGAGCTGGGTGCCATCAAGCACCGTTTTCCTGCCGGTCTTGCGGTCGATATGGAGTCTGCAGCCATTGCGCAAGTGTGCCATTTGTACGGCATTCCTTTCCTTAGCTTCCGCATCATCAGTGACACGCCGGGAGTGGAGGACCATTCTGCGCAATACGCCGATTTTTGGGGGACAATGGCAGAGCGTTCATTCCTCTCGACCTGGGCTTTTCTTTCCACTCTGCCCGATAGCTTGTAAATCATAAACTATAAACCATAAATCATGAAGAAAATTCCCAGCTTTACCATTGACCACATCCGCCTGTTGCGCGGTATTTACGTATCACGCAAGGATGAAGTGAACGGAGAAGTTATCACGACTTTTGATATCCGTATGAAAGAGCCCAACCGCGAACCGGCATTGGGACAAGGCGCCCTGCACACTATCGAGCATCTGGCGGCCACCTACCTGCGCAACGAGCCGCAATGGCAGGACAAGATTATTTATTGGGGACCTATGGGTTGTCTCACAGGCAATTATCTGTTGATGAAGGGCGATTTGCAACCAGAGGATATTGTGCCTCTGATGCAAGATACCTTCCGCTTTGTTGCCGGATATGAAGGAGAAGTGCCCGGTGCCGCTCCGCAGGACTGCGGTAATTATTTGCTTCACGACCTGCCAATGGCAAAATGGGAGTCTGCCAAGTATCTGCATGAGGTGCTGGAACAGATGACGGAAGCCAACATGCGTTACCCGGAAAAATAAGATAGGAGCTTTGTGGCTTTTCTATGAATAACCGGAAGTTAAGGGTTAGTGCGCGGCAATTGCTGCACACTAACCCTTAACTTTTTTACTAAATGATTTCAATTCCCTGTTCCTTGCAGAGTTGCAGTCCCAGGTCTTTCAGCTTGAACTTCTGTATCTTGCCGCTCCCTGTCATGGGGAACTCTTTTACGAAGAATATGTATTTGGGAATCTTGTACCGGGAGATTTTCCCAATGCAGAAGTCGCGTACATCCGACTCGTGCAGGTCTGCTCCTTCGTGCTGGATGATGAACGCGCCGACCGCCTCGCCGTACTTTTTGGAGGGAATACCGGCTACTTGCACGTCTTTTACGCCTTCCAACTGATAGAGGAACTCTTCGATTTCGCGCGGATAGATATTCTCCCCGCCGCGTATAATCATATCCTTGATGCGTCCGGTGATGCGGTAGTTGCCGTCTTCGTCTTTTACACCCAAGTCGCCGGAGTGTAGGAAACCGTTTTTGTCGATAACCTCGGCTGTGGCTTGCGGGTTCTTATAGTAACCTTTCATGGTGTTGTAGCCGCGGTTGCACATTTCACCTTGAACGCCTGTCGGACACTCCTCGCCGGTTTCCGGATCGATAACTTTCACCTCAGTATGTTCAAAGTCGCGCCCTACGGTGTTGCAACGCACATCAAACGGGTCGTCAATGCGTGTGGCGGTCATGCCGGGGGCAGCTTCCGTCAGGCCGTAGACGCTGGTCACTTTCATATACATCTTTTCTTCCACCTGCTTCATCAGTTCCACAGGGCAGAGGGAGCCCGCCATGATGCCTGTGCGCAGGCAGGACATGTCAAAGAGGTCGAACATGGGGTGGTGCAGCTCGGCAATGAACATCGTAGGCACGCCGTAGAGTGCCGTACAGCGCTCCTTGTGTATCGAAGCAAGAACCACCAGCGGGTTGAAACGTTCCACCATGACTTGTGTACAGCCATGAGTGAGGCAGTTCATCGTGGCAAGCACCACGCCGAAGCAGTGGAACAGGGGCACGCAGCAGCACAGTTTGTCGTCAGCGGTGAATTTCATGTGCTCACCGGTGAGAAATCCGTTGTTGGTGATGTTGTAGTGGGTGAGCATTACACCTTTCGGGAAACCGGTGGTGCCTGAGGTGTACTGCATGTTTACCACATCGTGGCAGTCAACCCGGTTTTTCAGTTCTTCCAGCCGGGTGTCTTCGATATTGTCTCCCAGGAGCAGGATTTCGGAGGTGTTGTACATCCCCCTGTGCTTCTCCTGTCCTACGTAGATTACATTCTTCATGTAGGGGAAGCGTTCGCTCTTCAGATGTCCGCGCTGGCAGGTTTTCAATTCCGGCAGCATGGTATAGGTCATCTGCACGAAGTCGTTGTCTTTTTCGCCGTTGACGATGCAGAGCGTGTGCATATCCGAGTTCTCGCACAGGTATTCCAGTTCGGCTTGTTTGTAATTGGTGTTTACCGTTACGTAGACGGCGCCTATTTTGGCGCAGGCGTACAGCAGGGTCAGCCAGTCCGGCACATTTGCCGCCCAGATGCCCACGTGTGTTCCCCGTTCCACGCCGATAGCGATAAGTCCTTTTGCCATGTCGTCTACCCTGCGGTTGAACTGGCTCCAAGTGAAGCGCAGGTTGCGGTCGGAGTAAACAATGTATTCTTTGTCAGGTGTAGTTGCGGCCCAATGCTCCAGCCATTGGCCAAGCGTTCTTTCGTATAACATGATGTCTTTTTGAGTATGGAGATAAAGCATGGAATATAAGGTATAAAGCATGAGTGCGGTGTCGCTGCACTTTCTTGTTTATACCTTATATCCCATGCTTCAAACTTTTTTTTAAATCGGTGTATAAATCACTGCCAGTATCTTGGCTGCCTGTCCTTCGTAGGCATGTACGTGGTGTGGCACAATGGAGTCGTAGTAGATGCTGTCTCCCTCCTCAAGAAGGTAGGTGTTCTTCCCGTAGCTGATTTCCATAGTTCCTTCCATGACCATGATGAACTCTTCGCCTTCGTGTGAGGAGAGCACGAAATCGCTGTCGTCCGTAGGTGCCACGTCAATGATGAACGGTTCCATGTGGCGATCGGCCTTTGACTTGGACAGGGAATGGTACTCCATGTGCTTGCGTGAGTGGATGGCATTGTTGGAGAAACTGATGCTGTCCTTTGCTTCCGACTTACGGCATACCACAGGACCGTTTTCATCCTGATCGTCAAGGAACGTTCCGAGACGCACGCCCAGTACGCGGGCTATTTTTATGAGCGGTGCCAGTGATGGCAGGTCGATATTGTTTTCAATACGTTCAATTTGTTCGATAGCGAGCCCTGAACGTTGTGCCAACTCTTCCATGCTAATGGATTGGCTTTCGCGGAGCGACTTGATCTTTTCTCCTACAATCTTACTTGTATCCATAATTTGATAGTATTTTCAGCCTAAAAGGTTATAATTAATAACAGTAAGTTGCAAAAATAAGATATTCTTTTACTTGGTGCAACATTCTGCGGCGAAAAGTTTGAGAAATAGCTATATCTTTGTACGGGAGAATAAGACAACTCCTTGCTTGGATCATGGTATATATTGAAACACTGCGTTTGTTGTTACGCGATTGGAAAGAAGAGGATTTCGTTGTTTTCTCAGAGATGAACAGCAGCCCCTCTGTGATGAAGTACTTTTTGCACCCTTTGTCCGAAGAAGAGTCACTCGTTCTTTTTGATGCTGTCAGGAGTGATTTTCTCCGATATGGTTATGGGGGATATGCTGTGGAACAAAAGTCGGACGGGGCTTTTGTCGGCTTTACGGGCTTTCATAATTTTTCGTTCGATGTTGATTTTGCTCCGGGAATTGAGATAGCGTGGAGGCGTGAAGCAGGAATATTGGAACAGGGGGTATGCTACTGAAGCTGCAAAAGCCTGTTTGGACTATGCAAAGGAGAATCTTCCGTTTACTACGGTTTGGGCCTTTACCGCATTGCCCAATAAACCTTCACAGCGGGTTATGCAGAAAATAGGAATGGAGTTTGAGAAAAATTTTATGCATCCTTCCGTAACCGACGGGCATCCGTTGAAAGAACACGTACTCTATAAGTCATTGTTGTAGTCTTCCGCACAAGTAAAATCTTTCCACCACGAGGCAAGTTTCTTTCCACCACGATGAGAAGAGCTCGTGGTGGAAAGAAACTTATCCCATGGTGGAACGGAATGGGAAAGGCAAGAAAAGTGCTTAAAAAGCAAAGCGGGGAAATCTCCTATTGAGACTTCCCCGCTTTAATAAGTTTACCGCAAGTAAATTACTTACGCAAGCCGAGCTCTTGAATGATGGTACGATATCTGTTGATGTCGCGGTCCTTCAGGTAGTTCAGCAGCGCGCGGCGCTTACCTACCAACATTGTCAAGGCTCTTTCTGTACTATAATCTTTTCTGTTGAGCTTCATGTGCTCAGTCAGGTGAGCAATACGGTATGAAAACAAAGCTATCTGGGCCTCAGCTGAGCCAGTATCAGAGTTAGACTTTCCGTATTTGCCGAAGATTTCTTGCTTTTTAGCAGCGTCTAAATACATAGTGTTTAATTAAAAAAGTTGATAAATTTTTCTCTTTCGAGCGTGCAAAGATAGGCATTATCTTTTATATTGCAATGATATTCAGCAAAAAAAACTTTTCTCTGTGATGTATATGCTGTAAAATTCGTACCTTTGCAGCCAAATAATAGGTATTATATGCAAAATATTAGAAACATTGCAATTATTGCCCATGTCGATCATGGAAAAACGACGCTTGTCGATAAGATGCTTCTGGCCGGAAATCTTTTCCGCAATAACCAGAGCACAGGTGAATTAATGTTGGATAACAATGATTTGGAGCGTGAGCGAGGAATAACAATCCTTTCCAAAAACGTTTCTATCAATTATAAAGACACTAAGATTAATATTATCGACACTCCGGGGCACAGCGACTTCGGCGGTGAGGTGGAACGCGTATTGAACATGGCCGACGGATGTATCTTGTTGGTGGACGCTTTTGAGGGTCCGATGCCGCAGACGCGTTTTGTATTGCAGAAAGCTTTGCAGATCGGCCTGAAACCCATCGTTGTTGTGAACAAGGTGGACAAGCCGAACTGCCGTCCCGAAGAAGTCTATGAAATGGTATTCGACTTGATGTTCAGCCTGGAAGCAACGGAAGACCAGTTGGATTTCCCCGTTATTTACGGTTCGGCAAAAAATAACTGGATGAGCACCGACTGGCAGAAGCCGACGGATAATATTTATCCTTTGCTGGATTGTATCCTGGAGAATATCCCGCTCCCACGCAGCTGGAAGGTACGCCGCAAATGCTGGTGACATCATTGGACTATTCCTCTTATACCGGTCGTATTGCCGTAGGCCGTGTGCATCGCGGCACTTGAGAGAAGGCATGAACGTATCTTTGGCGAAACGCGACGGTTCGATCGTCAAGTCAAAGATTAAGGAACTGCATACTTTGAAGGCATGGGGCGTGTGAAAGTTGCGGAAGTTTCTTCCGGTGACATTTGTGCGCTGGTAGGTATCGAAGGATTTGAAATCGGAGATACGATCTGTGACTATGAAAATCCTGAGGCATTGCCGCCTATCGCCATCGACGAGCCGACAATGAGCATGCTGTTCACCATAAACGATTCTCCGTTCTTTGGTAAGGAGGGCAAGTTCGTTACTTCCCGTCACATCCACGACCGTCTGATGAAGGAGCTGGATAAGAACCTCGCACTTCGCGTACGCAAAAGTGAGGAAGACGGTAAATGGGTGGTTTCCGGTCGCGGTGTCCTCCACCTCTCCGTATTGGTTGAGACGATGCGTCGTGAAGGATATGAATTGCAGGTGGGGCAGCCACAGGTGATTTTTAAGGAGATAGACGGCGTGAAGAACGAACCTATCGAAGAACTCACAGTCAACGTTCCCGAAGAATATGCCAGCAAGATCATTGATATGGTGACCCGCCGTAAGGGTGAAATGGTGAAAATGGAAAGTGCCGGAGAGCGCGTCAACCTTGAATTCAATATGCCGTCACGCGGTATCATCGGTCTGCGTACGAATGTGCTGACTGCATCTGCCGGTGAAGCTATCATGGCGCACCGCTTTAAGGAATACCAACCTTATAAAGGCGAAATTGAACGCCGCACTAACGGTTCTATCATAGCTATGGAGTCGGGTACGGCTTTTGCTTATGCCATAGACAAACTGCAGGACCGCGGAAAGTTCTTCATCTTCCCGCAGGAAGAGGTGTATGCCGGACAGGTTGTAGGCGAACACTCTCACGACAACGACCTTGTGGTGAACGTAACCAAATCCAAGAAACTGACCAATATGCGTGCTTCCGGTTCTGACGAAAAAGCACGCTTGATTCCACCGGTACAGTTCTCTTTGGAAGAAGCGCTGGAATATATCAAGGGAGATGAATACGTAGAGGTTACTCCCAAGTCCATGCGCATGCGTAAGGTTATTCTGGACGAAACGGAGCGTAAACGTGCCAATAAGAATTGATTCTAATATTTTAGTTGTTATATATGGAAAGGAGTGCTTCACTGAAAGGTGGGGCACTCCTTCTTTTGTTGTACGTCAATCTATGTATTTCACCTTGGCGGTATCTCTCGGTTTGGCGGCAGGCGCTTCGTCCGGATAGCCGAAAGCGATGCAATAGAGCAGCTTGTAGCCTTCGGGGAATTCCAGTCTTTTGAGGTATTCGGCAGCTTCGGGCGTGTCGGCGATGAAGCGTGTGGGGCTTGCCAGGCAACAGGAACCTATTCCCATAGACCAGGCTGCCAATACCATATTCTCACCCAGCAGCCCGCAGTCTATCTGGAACAGTCATAGGAGGTGTCATGGCCGATGAACACCACAGTGGGCGCATTGCGGAACATATTCTTGAAATTGGGATCTCCCGCCGCTTGGGGGTTCTTCTGTTTGAACACTTCGCTCACTCCGTTGAGAAACTCCGGATTGTCCACCACGCGTACTGCCCAGGACTGTTTGTTCTGTCCGTTGGGGGCATTGATGCCACAGTCCAGGATGATTTTCATTGTGTCGCGATTTACTGCTTCCGGTTTGTACTTGCGGATGCTGCGGCGTGACATGATTGTTTCAATCACCGCTTCCGAGTTGCTTTTCTCTGTAACGGTGCTTTCGCTCTCTTTCTGTGCCTGCGGTCCGCATGCGGACAACATTAATAGGCCTGCGCCTAACAGCATAAACTTTAAACTCTTCATATTCTGTATTATATTGGTGATTCGCTTCGTCGCAAATCTAACAAAAAAAGCGCTTCCGAAAACGGAAGCCGCCTTAAAAATATGTAATCCGGTTTTATTAGAGTTTCGGACCGGCAGCAACCAAAGCCTTACCGGCTTCGTTACCTGTGAACTTAGCGAAATTCTTGATGAAGCGTCCTGCCAAGTCTTTTGCTTTTTCTTCCCACTTGCAAGCACATTCGTAAGTGTCGCGAGGATCGAGGATCTTCGGATCAACACCCGGCAATTCTGTCGGAACAACGAAGTCGAAGTAAGGGATAACCTTTGTCGGAGCTTGTCGATGGAACCGTCAAGGATAGCGTCGATGATACCACGAGTATCTTTGATGGAGATACGCTTGCCGCTACCGTTCCAACCGGTGTTAACCAAGTAAGCCTTAGCGCCAACCTTGTTCATCTTCTTAACCAATTCTTCTGCATATTTAGTAGGATGCAAGCTCAAGAAAGCAGCACCGAAGCAAGCAGAGAATGTCGGAGTCGGTTCAGTGATACCGCGTTCTGTACCTGCCAACTTAGCAGTGAAACCAGACAGGAAGTAGTACTGAGCTTGTTCCGGGTTCAGGATAGATACCGGAGGCAATACACCGAAGGCATCAGCAGACAGGAAGATTACCTGATGAGCGTGAGGACCTTTGGATACCGGCTTAACGATGTTGTTGATGTGATAGATAGGATAAGAAACACGAGTGTTTTCAGTAGTGCTCTTATCTGCGAAGTCGATCTTACCGTTGGCATCAACTGTTACGTTCTCCAACAGAGCGTCACGTTTGATAGCATTGTAGATATCGGGTTCGCTGTCTTTGTCCAAGTTGATAACCTTAGCATAGCAACCGCCTTCGTAGTTGAATACGCCTTCGTCGTCCCAACCATGTTCGTCGTCACCGATCAGCAGACGTTTCGGGTCGGTAGACAAAGTAGTCTTACCTGTACCGGACAGACCGAAGAAGATAGCAGAGTCAGTGCCTTCCATGTTGGTGTTGGCAGAACAGTGCATAGAAGCGATGCCGCGAAGCGGGTTCTTGTAGTTCATGATAGAGAACATACCTTTCTTCATTTCACCACCATACCAAGTGTTCAGGATAACTTGCTCGTTGGTTTTCAAGTTGAATACAGTAGCTGTTTCAGAGTTCAGACCTAGTTCCTTGTAGTTGTCAACTTTTGCTTTGGAAGCGTTGAATGATACGAAATCAGGTTCTCCGTAGTTAGCAAGTTCTTCAGCAGTGGGGCGGATGAACATGTTAGTTACGAAGTGAGCCTGCCATGCTACTTCCATGATGAAACGTACTTTCATGCGGGTAGCTTCGTTGGCACCGCAGAAAGTATCGACAACGAACAGACGCTTGCCGCTCAACTGGTTTACAGCCTTAGCTTTCAGATCGGCCCATGCTTCTTCAGAGCAAGGTTTGTTATCGTTTTTGTATTCTTCGGAAGTCCACCATACAGAGTCCTTGCTGGCTTCGTTCATTACAAAGAATTTATCTTTAGGAGAACGTCCGGTATAGATACCTGTCATTACGTTCACAGCACCCAGTTCGGTTACTTGACCTTTTTCGAAGCCTTCCAGACCCGGTTTGGTCTCTTCAGCGAACAATACATCATAAGACGGGTTGTGGAGGATCTCCTTCACGTCTTTGATACCGTACTTGCTTAAATCTAAATTTGCCATTTCTTTTAAGATTTTAAAAATTGGTATTTGGTTTATAATTCGTTTCTTTTCGCCTTATCACAAGGAGGGAGGATTCATGAAAAACGCACCTTTTGGTAAGCCCCTTGTTTTTGCGACTACAAAAGTAATACTTTATTTTAAAAGAAACATCCAATTAGAGAAATTTTTCTGTAATAGGAAATCTTTTATAAAACCATAACAATATCTGCAAACTGAATGTTGCAAATTGGACAGAAATCATTTACTTTGCAATGAAATTGATGTCCTACTATGAGAGTTATAAACTTTGCCGAGACTAACTCGGTCTTGAACCAATACATGGCGGAGATACGTGACGTGCAAGTGCAGTCCGACCGTATGCGTTTCCGCCGCAACATCGAACGTATCGGAGAAATCATGGCGTATGAAATGAGTAAGGAACTGGCCTATTCCGAGAAACAAGTGCAAACGCCGTTGGGAATAGCTCCTGTCAGTACGTTCGACGAAGATGTAGTGATTGCTACCGTTTTTCGCGCCGGACTTCCTTTGCATGCCGGTTTTCTGAATGTATTCGATCGTGCGGACAACGCTTTCGTTTCTGCTTACCGCTACTATAAGGATAAAGAGTGCCGCACTGTGGATGTGCATATCGAATACATCGCTACTCCCGACCTCACCGGCAAGACCCTGTTACTGGTGGACCCGATGCTTGCTACGGGCGAGAGTATGGAGCTTGCTGGAAGGCTTTCCTCACCAAAGGTACGCCTGCTAAATTGCAGATTGCTTGTGTTATTGCCAGCCGGCAAGGGTGGAGCATTTGCAGAATCTGTTTCCCGGTGATGAGGTCTCTTTATGGTGCGGTGCCATTGATCCGGAGATGAACGAACATTCGTACATTGTTCCGGGATTGGGGGATGCCGGAGACTTGTCATTCGGAGATAAGTTGTAATCCGTATTGATGTCTTACCTTGCCCGGATTGGGAGCTTATGTCTCCCTATTTAGCCCAAAACAGTTTTTCCGTATAGTTGTCTTTGTCGGCTACGTCTTTATAGTAGGGATTATAATTCACCTCTGTGCTGGGATATCGCCAGCGGTTCGGTACGCGGGGGATGGTGCCCGATACTTCGGGAAATATTAGTCCTGAGGGGTAACCTGTACGGCGGATGTCGCTCCATGCCTCGCGGCTGGTAAGAAAACCGAAGTGCAGCCATTTTTGCGTAATGATGGCATCCAACTTGTCCGCATACGCAGCACTGTTCCATTTTGCATCGGTAAGTCTGCAATCTCTTCGGAGGCAGGGGCATCGTAGCGGCGGCAGTTCTCTCCCGAACCGATTGAGTCATAGTAGTAATAGAGCGTGACGGACTGGCTGACAGCCGTCTTGAATTCTTCTTCTGCTTTCGACATGTCTTGTGTCACCCCATATCCCATGGCATAAGCCTCTGCTTTCAGAAAGTGTATCTCGGGTGAAGTCATTATCAGCATGTCGAATTTATCGTTTTCCCAAAAGAACCCTCTTTGAGTGATTTGTGAGAAGCCTTTGTTGGCTGTATTCACCTCATCCTGTGCCTGGGCATTGTAATACTCTGTCAGTTCATCTGCCACAGTGAGGTCTGTACCGAGATAGCGGTGCTCGTCTATTTGTCCGGTTTGGCGGTTGGTGATGCTTACGGGATTGTAGTTCAGCAAAATGCGGGGATCGTCTTCACCTTTGATATAAACACCGCTTTGCGGGTCGCTGCTGTTCATGTCATAGTTGCCATGGCTTAACATGCGGTCTATGATAGCGCCGGAAGCGAGGCGGTTCGTTGTCCAATCGCCTAACCCGCTGCCGGCGGTAAAGTTCAGTTGTCCGGACTTTTGGTTGATGATGAAGATATTGTTTTCCTGCTCCTCTATCAATGGATAACCGGCAGGGTTTTCCAGCATTTCCTTGATGGCTGCACGTCCTTCTTCCTGTAAAACTCCCTGTGTAGCTACACGCATGGCAAGGCGTAGACGCAGGGAGTTTGCATAGCGTTCCCATTTCTCCATATTCCCTAAATTGATGAAGTCCTGAGTGCTGAAATTTTTTGGTACGGTTACCAAACGGAAACGCGGGGCAATTTCTTTCAGTTCGCCAAGAATTGTTCTGTAAATATCTTCGGCTTTGTCGTAAGGGGCGTAGGAACCGTTAACGTCGTTGGTTAGCGGCAGGGTACATGCTTTGGAGAAGGGCATATCCCCGAAAATATCTACGGTAGCGGCAAAGAAATCATACAACTGCACTTTGGCTGCCAGCATGAACGCCTCGTCCTGCGCTTTTTGAGTGTCGTTTTCCTCATTATACAGTGACTCCATTTTGCGGTATTGAGTCAGTGCCGAATACAGGTTGTCCCATTGCCCGTCTATGGCAGGTGTATATCCCGGACTATACATGCCGCCGGAGTAACTGTAACCGAATGTTTGCGCATATTTGCCCACAAATTGTGAGTCGAAGCCGAAGAAACGTCCGTATTCATAGACATCATAATCTTTCACTTTCTGGAAGACTCCTACCATCAGATTGCTGATAGTGACTTGGTTGACCTTTGAAGGATCTTCATATTTGCTGTCAAAGTCGGACTCCGTACAGCCGGAAGCTGCCAATAACAACCCTCCCGATACTACGAAAGCCCCTATATTCATCTTTTTCATATCTATTTTCATTAACTTTCAATTTTTATTCTTCAATTCTCTATCCTTTATTTCCTAAAAGCTTGCGCGCAACGAAACACCGAAGTTACGTGTCGCAGTAGTAGAGCCGCCCACTACTGCCTGGCTTGCCCAGGATGTTCCTACGGAAGATTCTGCATCATAATTCTTCAGTGCCTTGTAGAAATAGAACAAGTTACGTCCGAATATGGAAACGCTCAGTCGGGTCATTCCCAATTTGGCTGTCAGCTTCTCCGGGAACTGGTAGCCGATAGTCAGTTCGCGCAGTTTGACATACGTATTGTCGAATACTGAGTGGCGGTATGTGAGTTGTTCAGACTGGGTACCCCAATTATAAGTTTGGTTGTAGTAGTAGCCGGCGGGGATGATGCGTGTGTTTTTTTCACCCGTAGAAGCCACCACACCCCGGCAGAATAATGCCGTCATGATAAATAATCTCTCCGTTCGGACCGCGCCTGATGAAGGATCCACCTGTACAGGTGTGCCGCTGGCATTGTTGTTTCCCGGATAGTAATAAGACAAGCCTCCATGCTCTGTATCGCGGTATTGCAAGGATTCCGGTGTCAAACCCGATGCGGTGGAGTACTGGTACATTTCATTGATTACATCGCCTCCTATGCGGAAGTCGATGCTGAAATCCAGGAATATATTCTTATATGAGAATGAACTGAACAAACCGCCTACGCCGTCAGGATTGATATTACCCACTCTTTGCAGATCTGTCTGGTTCAGGTAAAGTCCTTTGTCCGATACAAGATAATCGCCGTTTTCGTTCATTTGAGGCATCTGTACATAGATATCACCCATTGGGCGGCCTTCTACGGCTTGTATCTTGGCACCTCCTCCGCCGATGTTGGATATTTCGAGGTATGGCACGCCTTCAGCAAGTTTCACAACCTTGTTGCGATAGATGCCGTAGTTGGCTGTCAAGTCCCAGCGGAAGTTTTTGGTCAGTATAGGAGTGGCGCTGACGGAGATGTCCCAACCTTCATTGGCTACTTCTCCCACATTCATCAGCACATACTTCACACCCGAGGATGAAGGCTGTGGAGTGGACAGTATCTGGTCTTTCACCCGGTTGTTGTAGTATGACACGTCAAAGCCCAGGCGGTTATTGAGGAACTTGCTTTCAAGACCGATTTCGTATTCGTACTTTTTTTTTCAGGGCGGATGTTGCATTGCCCCATGAAGAAGGCACATAGTTCCATGTGAAACCGTTGTCCGAGCCTTGTTCGTAGATGATATTGGCGGCATAGGTTTCCGGTGCGTTACCCACGATTCCGTATGAAAGGCGGAGCTTGCATGATTCCACCATGCCGGCATGCGGAAAGCGTTCGAGAACAGGAAACTAAGGTTGGCGGAAGGATAGAAGAAACTTTTGTCTTTCAGTGTGGAGGAACGCTCTTGTCGTCCGGTCAGTTCGAGGAATAGGTAGTTGTCCCAGCCCAGACTCAGTGTACCCATGTAGCCTGTCTTCAACAGTTCCATACGTTGCAGTGTGCTGCTGGCGGTGTAACGGCTGGCGTTGAGGTCAAACCAGTTTTCCGTAACCAGACCGCCGTTGGTGGAAACGCGCATGTTATTCATGTTTTCGTAACGTCCTGTCCAGCCCAGCGTAGCGGCAATGTCGAAGCGGCGGATATTGTAGTTGAAATTCAACATTACATCACCGTATACGATGTCGTAACGGCGGTTGATGCTTTGGAAACTGCCGCTGGGGTCGTATAGTGAGTTAGGGCGTTCTGTTTCATATTCCAATGTCTGCTTGGTGTCTGTTATATCTGTGGCAAGTTGGGCGCGGAGACTCAACCAATTGGTAATCTGCCAGGTGGGGCGTACCATACCGATGAGGCGGTTCTCCGTTTCCTTGCTGTGATGATGGTACATGTTCCAAAGCATATTCGATACGCCATTCAAATATCCCGGATTGTATGCCCATGCCTCGTCCGGAGTGAGTGTGGCGTCACCACCTACGGCATAGGTGTTGCGATAGCCCAGGCTGGTGACATAGCTCTGTTTCAAATAAGGAATATCCATGAAAGAAGAGAACATATTGCTGAAACTGCCATATAGGTTCAATGATGTTTGAGGACGGTTTTTTACGTCTTGTATGATATAGTTCAGTGAGTATTCCAATGTCAGCGGTTTTGCCAGCTTATAGGAACCGGTCAATTTGAAGTTGTGCTTTGTAAAACTGCCGGTCAGTGAATTGGGCATCTCGTCCATAAAGGTGTATGAGAAGCGGTTACTGCTCGTCTCCGTACCTTGCGAAATGGCGAGGTTGTACGTTTGGTTCCACCCTGTACGGAACAATTCTTTCCAGGGATTGTCCGTAGTCGGAAGATAGGGGCGAACCTTACCGTCCAATATAACACGTCGCTTCCGTCATATTTCGGGCCGAAGGACATGGTTGTGCTATACAGCTTTTGTAACTTTCACCATTCATTGTACGCTGGTAGAAACCGCCTGTCTGCTTCTCGTAATCGCTATATTCTGTGTTGTAACGTCCCGGACCGTATACGGTCTGCACTTTCGGCAGGTAGGCGGGCAGATTGGCGGTTACCTGTGCTGTGAAATCCACTGTCAGCTTACCGCTTTTGGCGCGTTTACTGGTGATGACTACTGCACCGTTTGCAGCTTCTGAACCGTAGAGCGCCGTAGCTGAAGCTCCCTTCAACACGCTCACGCTTTCGATGTCCTCTGGATTAATGTCTACCAAACCATTGGAACGTATCTGTCCGTCGTTACCGAATTCAGCGAAATCGGTGCTCTTGCCCGTTCCGCCGTTACGGATAGGTACGCCGTCCAGAATGATGAGCGGTTGATTGTTGCCTGTAATAGATGTCAGTCCGCGTACATTGATAGATACTGCGCCGGCAGCACCTCCTTGTGTCTGTGTAATGCGGATACCCGGCGCTTTGCCGTACATGGCGGATGCGAAGTTGGTTGCTCCGGCCTTTACTATTTCATCCGATTCGATGGTGCTGACGGCATAGCCTAATCGTTTGGTGTCTTTCTTGATGCCCATGGCTGTAACAACTACTTCTTTTAGCTGTTGCGAGTCTTCTCTCAACGTCACTTTCAGATCACCTTGTTTTTTTCGTTTTGCCAATCTGATTTCGCGGGTGGCATAGCCCATATAGGCAATGGATAATGTTGCGTCGGTGGGGACTGTCAGTATAAAACTCCCCTCCACATCCGTAATGACGCCGTTGTTAGTGCCTTTCTCTATGACACTGGCGCCGATAAGCGGCTCACCTGTCGCATCTCTTACAACACCTTTAATTGTCTTGCTTTCCTGTGCATTGGCATTTCCGGTCAATAGGAATGCCAATGCTACAATCATAATACCTAATACCTTTTGAAAATGTAGCTTGCAATGTGAAGCACAGCTCCATTTTTTTTTGATAGACTTCATATTTCCACAAATTATTGCTTGTATAATTAAAATCCGTTGGATTTTTTGCTGATATTATGGGACAAGCGGTATGCCAAAATGGTGTGGGGCGTTTTTTTTGATAGTTTATGTATGTGATATTCAGATGTTTATTTTTTTATAAATACTTATAATATGTGTATGCATGGTGTGGAATGTTGTGGAGAAAATCCACAGGATGCGCCGTCATTCCACAGCTATGTTTCTTCAGTTCCTGAGTTTCGTGTAAGGCATAAAAATCCCCTTTCATCTCATATTCCTTGTTTATAAGGGGATATGAAAGATGAAAGGGGAATGAATATAGGTTGAAAACTTGTACCGGGAAAGGCTATTTCACTTCCCAGGTGTCATTTGTCATCAGTAATTCCTCGAAATTATGGTACTTCTTTTTGGCAGATACCTCTTCGATCTGCGCATGTACGGCATCGTCGTAGGTAGGGGCTTCCACATCGCGGATTACGCCGAGGGCTATCGGAAAATCAGGACCTTCCATTAGGGCAAGTTTCAGTTGCAAGGTATTATCTTCGCAATGAGCATCGTGGATAAGGATGTCCTTTTCAGTAATGCCGTTTTCACCGAGTTTCACCACTTTCAGGCCGAAACCTTCTTGCATTAGTCCATATTCGTTGTTCTCGCCGAAAAGCATAGGCTTGCCATGCTCTAAGTAGATAGCGTTCTTGGCCCGGTCTTCTTTTTTGGCAACGGAATCGTGTGTTCCGTTATTAAAGATTACACAATTTTGGAGAATTTCGCAGACACTGGCGCCTTTATGGTTGTAGGCTGCTTTCAGAATCTCTATTGTTCCGGCTGCATCTGTCGCTACGGCACGCGCAAAGAAGTGTCCTCGTGCACCGAAGCAAAGTTCTGCCGGCTGGAACGGATCCTCTACCGTGCCGTAAGGTGATGACTTGCTGACGAAGCCGCGAGGAGATGTTGGGGAGTATTGTCCTTTCGTCAAACCGTAGATGCGGTTGTTTAGCAGAATCATATTCAGGTTGATGTTACGGCGGTTGGCATGGATAAAGTGATTACCGCCAATGGCAAGTCCGTCACCGTCTCCACTCACTTGCCATACGGCGAGCTCCGGATTGGTAACCTTGCAACCTGTGGCAATGGCTGCAGCTCGTCCATGAATGGTATTCATACCATACGTATTCATATAGTGGGGTAGACGGCTGGAGCAACCTATACCTGAGATTACTGCTGTTTGGTGCGGTGGAACGCCAATTTCGGCCATTGCCTTATGCAGAGATGCGAGGAAAAAGTGGTCGCCGCAACCCGGACACCAGCGGGGTTGCCCTTTCTTGAAGTCTTTTGCTGTATATTCGCACATAGTTCTTTTCGTTTTTAGTTTTTGATAATCTCCTCAAATGCTTGTACTAACTCATTTACCAGGAAAGGCTGACCTTTTACCTGATTGAACTGGTAGGGAACGAAACCATCTATTTTCATACGCAGGTATCCGGTAAACTGTCCCATGTTCTGCTCTGCCACCACTACTTTCTTGTAGCGTTTCATCACTTCTTCCGTATTCTTGGGCAACGGGTTGATGAATTTGAAGTGGGCGAGAGCCACTTTGTTGCCAGCTGCGCGAAGTTCGTCCATAGCCGCGTGCAGATGTCCGTAAGTACCGCCGAAACCAACGATCAGCAGGTCGGCGTCGTCTTTGTCGCCTTCCACTTCCACATCGGGAACTTCAATTTTGGCAATCTTTTCGGCGCGTAGTCGGGTCATCAAATCGTGGTTTTCGGGGTCGGTAGAGATGGCTCCTGTCTTGTTATCTTTCTCCAGACCACCGAGGACGTGAGTGAAACCTTCTGTTCCGGGGATAGCCCAATAGCGGCTGCCGGTCTTTTCGTCACGCTGGTAGGGAGTCCATGTACTGCATGTCGGGACGTACATAAGGTGGAACGATAGCGGGATAATCGGCAAGCTTGGGCAGTTTCCAGGCAGCTGAACCGTTGGCTACGAAAGCATCTGTAAGCAATACAACGGGAGTCATATGCTCCAAAGCTATTTTGGATGCCATATAGGCACATTCAAAGCAGTCTGTCGGTGAGGTAGCGGCAAGTACGGGCATGGGGCTTTCGCCATTGCGTCCGAAAAGTACTTGCAGAAGGTCGGTTTGTTCGGACTTGGTGGGCAGACCTGTTGCAGGACCACCGCGCTGTACATCAAGCACAACAAGTGGTAACTCCATAATAACAGCCAGATTCATCGCTTCCGATTTCAGACAGACACCCGGTCCGGAGGTGGAAGTGACAGCCAATGCCCCAGCAAAGGATGCACCGAGCAGATGCGCAGCCGGAAATCTCGTCTTCGCATTGTACAGTCATTACTCCCAGTGACTTATGCTTAGACAACTCATGCAATACATCGGTTGCCGGAGTAATGGGATAGGAACCCAGATAAAGTTTCAGACCCGCTTTTTCGGCAGCGGCAATGAAACCGTAAGCTGTGGCTTTGTTGCCGGTGATGTCCATATAGCGTCCGGGCGTTTTTACTTTACTTTCAATCTTATAAGTATGTGCAGCGGATGCATGGGTGTTATGTCCGTAGTCGTATCCGGCGCGGATAACCTTGATATTGGCTTCTGCAATTTCGGGTTTCTTGGCAAATTTCTCGCGTATGAAGTCTTCGGCTATTTTCAAGTCTCGGTTGAACAGCCAACACACCAACCCCACTGCGAACATATTGCGGCATTTCAGCATGGATTTGTTGTCCATACCAGTGTCGGCAAGGCAGTCTTTTACCATTTTGGAGATAGGAGCGGCAATGACATCCTGCTTGATTCCCATTTCTTCAATGGGATCGTCTGTCTTGAAAGCCGCCTTTTCCAAATCCGACTTTTGGAATGCATCTGTATCAATGATGATACATGCGGTAGATTTGGCAAACTTATATTGCGTTTTCAATGCTGCGGCGTTCATAGCTACCAGCACATCGCATTTGTCACCGGGGGTATAGACTTTCTTTGCACCGATGTGCACCTGAAAACCGGATACGCCTGTCAGCGAACCTTGCGGTGCGCGGATGTCTGCCGGATAGTCAGGGAATGTGCTGATGTCATTACCTACCGTAGCCGAAACTGTTGAAAAGATGTTGCCGGCGAGCTGCATACCGTCGCCGGAGTCTCCGGAGAAGCGGACTACCACTTGCTCCAGTTCTTTGACCATCATGTCATTTGCCATAACTTACGAATTACTATATGTTACATTAAAAAATGTGATATTATCATTTTGTTGACGGACAAATTTCGTAAAGTTAATCGGATTAACAAAACTTTTTTTCGGAAAATCGGCAGAATACACTATCTTTGTACCCGCATTCTATTGTTATATACAGAAAGTATGCATAAAGGCCTTGTAGTTCAACGGATAGAATAGAAGTTTCCTAAACTTTAGATAGGGGTTCGATTCCCCTCGAGGCTACGAAAGGATGTCAGTCATGATACTGGCATCCTTTTTTTGAGGTCAGTACGAAAATCCGGTTGCAATGTTTCATCTCCTGGAAATAATGAGTGATATATAATTCTCAATGGAAAAGTTCTGCGTATAGAAACATATGGATCTTCTCCTGTTGCATATCGAGCCTTATTCAGTCGTATAGTGAATTACCCCCTTCCGAGAAGATACTTTTTTGGGGGGGACGACTAATATGTTCTTTGGTATCTATATAAGAAAAGAGGAAAACTCCTAGGAGATTTCCTCTTTTCCATATTTTACCTATTATTAGTAGGTTTATTTTATTTCTTCAACAACTGCTTGTTCTGTTTCTTTCTTATGCTTCATCAACATGTAAGCGATAGGAGAAGCAACGAACAAAGAGGACAGTGTACCGAATACAACACCCAGAATCATTGCGAATGCAAAGCTGCGGATAGAGTCACCACCGAGGATGAAGATACACAGCAATACAATTAATGTGCTCAGTGAAGTGTTGATAGTACGTGCCAGAGTAGTGTTCAGTGAATCGTTGAACAATACCTTCTTGTTTCGTTTCGGATACAAGCTGAAGAATTCACGCACACGATCGAAGATTACCACCTTATCATTGATTGAGTAACCGATAGCTGTCAGGATAGCACCGATAAATGTCTGGTCGATTTCCAGAGAGAACGGCAGGACACCCCAGAACATGGAATATGCACCCAAAATGATAATAGTGTCACAAGCCAATGCGCATACAGAACCGATAGAATAGGCAATGTTACGGAAACGGAGTAGGATGTACAAGCCGATGGCAATCAAAGCCAGCACAACAGACCAAATGGCCGATACCTTGATGTCGTCTGCAATACTTGGACCTACTTTTTGTGAACTGATGATACTGCCGCCCGTATGGTTCTCGCGGTCGATGAATGTTTCCAGCGTGATATTCTGAGTCAGCAACGGTTTCAGTGTTTCATACAGGTAGGCTTCGATTTCCGAGTCGATGTTATTGCCTTCTTCTTCAATACGGTAGTTGGTGCTGATACGTACAGTCTTGCCGTCTGCACCGATGGCGATAACACTGACGTTGGCGTCACCGAACTTGCTGGCAATCAGTTCGCGTACTTGTTCGGGCTCTACTTTGTTTTCGAACTGTACCTTAAAGTTACGTCCACCGGTAAAGTCGATACTTTGGCTTAAACCGCGCATGCTGAGGAATGCGATGCAAACTACAACACCTATACCCGTCAACGTCATCCAGAGTTTGTTTCTGCCCATGAAATCGAAGTGTACATTTGCCATCAGGTTTTTGGAAATACCCGTAGAGAATGTCAGGTTCAGCAATTTGTCTTTGCTCATGAAGTGCTCGTAGAACAAACGCGTCATGAACACTGCGGTAAAGAATGAAATCAGGATACCGATAATCAATGTAGTAGCGAAACCGCGGATAGTCCGGTACCGAAGTTGAACAGGATAATACCTGTAATGATAGATGTCAAGTTGGAGTCGAAGATTGCAGAGAAGGCATTTGCATAACCATCGGCAAGTGCTTTCTTAACACCCTTACCCGCGCGTAATTCTTCTTTGGTGCGTTCGTAAATCAATACGTTGGCATCCACAGCCATACCCAGTGATAACACCATACCGGCAATACCGGACATTGTCAAAGCTGCCTGGAAAGATGAAAGGATACCCAATGTGAAGAACATGTTCAACACCAAAGCACCGTTGGCAACCATGCCAGGAATGAAACCGTACATGGAGCACATGTAAACCATTAACAGTATTAATGCCACAACGAATGACATGATACCGGCATTAATGGACGCTTGTCCCAAAGACGGACCTACAATGTCTTCCTGTACAATATGGGCAGGAGCCGGCATCTTACCCGATTTCAATACATTGGCTAAGTCTTTTGCCTGTTCGGGAGTAAAATGTCCGGTGATTTGTGAGTTACCGCCGGTGATTTCCTGATTTACGTTCGGTGCGGAATATACATAGCCGTCCAATACAATGGCAATGGCTTTACCTACATTCTGCTTGGTGAGCTGTGCCCAGCGACGTGCACCGTCCGTATTCATAGACATGCTTACGGCAGGTTTGCCATAGTGGTCAAATTCGTCTTTGGCATTTACAACTACGTCACCTTCCAGCGGAGCACGTCCGTTACGTTCGGTTGACTTGATTGCATACAATTCAAAAGTTTGAGCTTTCGGATCGTATTCATAAGGAGAAACACCCCACTTCAAACGCAGGTCTTTCGGCATTTCTGCCTGAACTTCCGGCATTGAGAGGTACTTGTTGATGTCTGCGGTATCTTTGTAGTTTGCATAACCTACAACAGGACCTTGACCGCTGGGGTTGACTTGCAGAACTGCCAATAACGGATGTTCTTTCTTGATTTGCTCCAGGTTGGCAGCTTGCGCCTGGCTTTCGCCTTTCAGTGCTGCGGCAAGGCTGTCGGCGGTGCTGGTAGCTTGTGCTACGGCAGGAGTCTCAGCGGCTGTACTGTCTGTTGCTTCCGTACTGTCTTCTGTGGTTGCCAAAATAGCACGCAATTTGGCATCAGCCGATTGCAGGTATGAAGCTACATCTTTTGCATTGTATGTTTCCCAGAATTCCAGATTGGCAGAGCCTTGTAATAATTTTCTTACACGTTCAGGCTCTTTGATACCCGGAAGCTCCACCATGATGCGTCCCATTTTGTCTTCCAGACTTTGGATGTTGGGCTGAACCACACCGAAACGGTCGATACGGGTACGGAGAACGTTGAATGAGTTGTCAACGGCTGCCTTTACTTCTTCGCGCAATACTTTTTCAACTTCTGCGTCGGAAGATTTCTGGTTTACTTTGTCTTTTAATTGTTGGGTTGCGAACAGTTGTGAAAGTGAAGCATCCGGAGCGAGCTTATGATACTCTCTGATGAACAGCGTGATTACGTCGTCCTGACTGGTAGTAGCCTGTTTGGCGGCTGTTGCCAGCGCTTGGTTGAATGTCTCGTCAGACTTGTTATCCGCCAATGCTTTGATAACATCGGGAACCGATACTTCAAGAATGACGTTCATACCGCCCTTTAAGTCCAAACCTAAACTGATCTCCATTTCACGACATTGTTTCAGCGTCCAATTGCCGAACCACACTTTCTCGTTTGACAGAGAATCGAGGTAGTCTTGTTCCACTTTCACATCACCTTTTGCGAACTCTTTTGCCTTGTTGGTATAGTGGCGAGTCACAAAAGAGAAGGAGAGATAGAACACACATACCAATGTGAGCAATATCGCAAAAACCCTTACAAATCCTTTGTTTTGCATGTTACTTTTAGTTTATTATGATTACTTTTTAATTGATTTCTATCGTATATAAGGCTGCAAATATAGCTTTTTTTTCACAATTCTTACTTCATACCGCGATTTTTTAACATCGGCTCTAATTGAGGTTCTGCTCCTCTGAAATTCTTGTAGAGGGTCATCGGGTCTTCACTGTCTCCTTTTTCCAGAACGTTGCGACGGAAAGGTCTGCGGTTGTCTTGTCAAAGATGCCATGTTCCTTGAACGCTTCAAAAGCATCATTGTCCAAAACATTCGCCCATAGATAGCTGTAATAGCCTGCTGCATAGCCGCCTATGATATGGTTGAAATAGGTAGTACGATAGCGAGGGGCTATTTCGGGAATTAAACCAAGCTTGTCCATTGCTTCTTTTTCGTAGGCCACTACATCGATATTCTCAGTGTCTGTCAGGTTGTGTAGATTCATATCGAGAATGGCTGCTGCGAGTAACTCAGTAGTCATAAAGCCTTGGTTGAAAGTTTTTTGTTTTAGAATTTTTTCAATGAGATTATCAGGAATGACCTCGCCGGTTTGATAATGTTTGGCATACATTTTCAGAACTTCAGGTTCTGTGGCCCAGTGTTCGTTAATTTGTGATGGAAGTTCAACGAAATCGCGCACGACATTCGTACCGGAAACGCCCAAATAATTACATTTGGTCAGCAAACCATGCAGGGCATGGCCGAATTCATGGAACAGGGTTTCCACTTCATCAATCGTAAGTAAAGAGGGAGTGTCACCGACAGGCTTGGTGAAGCTGGCTACGTTGCACACCAGGGGGCGGATATCACCTTTCTGTTCGCGGTAGTTACTCATCCATGCTCCACCACTTTTACCTGCACGTGGGAAGTAGTCTACATAAAAGATACCCAGTTGGGAACCGTCTGCATCTTTTACTTCAAAGACTTCTACATCGGGGTGATAAACAGGGACATTGTTGAGCTTTGTCAGGGTGATACCATAAAGTTTGTTGGCAACGGCAAATGCTCCTTCGCGTACGTTCTCTAATTTGAAATAAGGCTTGATTTGATCCTCCTCAAGGTCATATTTCTCTTTGCGAAGTTTTTCAGTGTAATACCACCAGTCCCAAGCCTCCAGTTTCTCGCCTTTGCCTGCTTGATCCATTAGTTTTTGCAGTTCGGCTGCTTCGGCTTTAGCTTTGGGAAGGGCATATCCCCACAGGTTGTTCAGAAATTCCATTACTGTATTTGAGTTCTTTGCCATAGTGTTGTCCAATACGAAATTGGAATAGCAGTCGAAACCTAATAAACGGGCTTTTTCAAGACGCAAGCTCACGATGTCTGTAATGATTTTCTTGTTGTCGTTCTTGTCGTTGTTGTTGCCGCGGTTGATGTAGGCTTTATAAATCTTTTCACGTAACGAACGATTATCGGAGTATTGCAGGAATGGGATACGGCTTGCGTTATGCAATGTGAATAGCCATTTGCCTTCCTGACCGGCAGCTTTGGCCTCTTCGGAAGCGCTTTGGCAGAACCATTCGGGGAGACCGGCAAGATCTTCTTGTTTGTCTACGAAGAGCATAAACTCGTTGTTCTCATTCAAGATATTATTGCTGAAAGTGATGCCCAGCGTAGAAAGTTGCTTGTTCACTTCACGCAGGCGGGCTTGTTTTTCGGCAGTAAGATTGGCTCCGGAACGTACGAAGTCTTTGTATGTTTTGTCCAAAAGCCTTTGCTGTTCAGTTGTCAACCCTAAAGAGTCCTTTTGCAGGTAGACGGCTTTTACTTTGTCGAACAGTTTCTGGTTGAGCGAGATATTGTCTTCATGTTCGGACAATACCGGAGCAAGCTTTATGGAAAGAGCGTTCAGAGAGTCATTGGTCTCGGCATCCGTCATATTGAAGAAAATGGCGCCTACCGATTCAGTATGGGAGAGCTGTTGTCCAAAGCAACGATTACATTTTCAAAGTTCGGAACTTCAGTATTGTCAATAATGGCTTGAATATTGGCGTTTTGTTCTTCTATTCCTTTAAGGAATGCAGGTTCATAGTGTTCCAGCTTGATTTTATCGAAAGGTGGAACGCCGTTCGGGGTTTGAAACTCGGTGAGGAACGGATTACTTTCCGTCTGGTTAGCACAGGAGTACATCATACAACTTGCAGCTAAAATTAAAATACCTTTTTTAAACATAAATGTCAGAGTATTAGATATTGATAGTTTATAAATAGTTGTTCAACTTTAAAAAAGTGGATTATTGCCGTTTGGCTATATAACACCATATGGGGTAATGATCAGACTCTTTTATGGATTGGTCCACCGTACAGTTATAGGACTGTAGGTTCTTGCTGATTAATATGTTGTCTATTCGAAAATAGAATTTATTCTGGTTGTAGGAAACTCCCAAACCGCGTCCAGACTGGGTGAAGGCGTCATTTAGGTTTTGTGCAATGACGCGATGGGTGTATGAAATGGGAGTGTCGTTGAAGTCTCCGCAGACTATGATAGAAGGATGTCGGGAAGAAGCTATCTCCTTTGCAATAGTATCTGCCTGTGGGGCGCGGATAGCGGAGGCCTCTGCCAGTTTGCGCACCAATAATCGTGCACCGCTTTTTACCTTTTCCTTCTCAGGGGCTTTCAGCATATCCTCATAGATGTCTTTGTCGGTTTTTGTCAGCTTATTGGATTCCAAATGATTGTTGATAAGGGTAATTGTGTCTTCATCCAGCTTGAGTTCGTATAATACGGAGCCATTGTAGTTGCTCGTGTAGTTCAAGACCCGGGCGGATAGAATGGGAAACTTTGAATAGCATGCTATCTTGTTGCTATAACCGCTACCACTGCCCACAACATTGATGCGGTGGTAAGGGTAGTCTTTCAATTCTCGTTCTATGTCTTTTTGGGTGAGATGCCGGTGAGATTCGTCGGAGGCATATTCTTGTAGACATAGGATGTCAGCATTGCTTTCTTTTAAATAGGTGAGTATCGGATTCTTCCCGTTTCTTTTATTAGCCCCGTCAAATCCCATGATATTGTAAGAAAGGAATTTTATACTTTTTTCCGGGAGGTTGGAGGTATGGAAATTAAGGGAAGATACGTCTGTAATTGCGAATAGCACAGCAAAAAGCCGACTAGAGGTAGTAGAGCAGTTTTGTATCGTTGTATAACGAGCCAGAAAATCAGGAAGCCTCCGTTGATTAACGCAAAAACAGGAAAAGCCAGTCCGAAACAAGATTGTACCGGGTGAGATGTCGGCTGGATATAAGGGCTGTATGCTACTAATAGCAAGAGACCTGTAAATAAAGCATTGACCGCTAAAATCAGGAGCGCGACAAAATTACCGAAATGCTTCATACGTACACCTCATCGTTTACTTGCATCGAACAAGCTCTTTTTCTCTTCTGTTGTCAGACTTTCATATCCGACTTTTTCAATTTGTCGAGGATGCGGTCTATTTCATCGGATTGAGCTTTTTTCCGGGCATTGTAGTTATAATCTTTCTGCTTGTCAGTCCCATAATGGACTTTCATTTTAGGCTTTCGGGGCTTGAAACTGAATAAAGAAATAATGGAATCCAAAAATTTGTTGATCCATGAGGTAATATCCGTTCCTTTGCTAAGGCTGGCTGCAAACCATAGTCCCGCCAATGCTCCTCCTAAATGGCTATATGTCCGCCGGCATTGCTGGAGGTGATGAACAATAAATCCATTCCAACAACAATCAATGCCAGATATTTCAAGCGTATCGTCCCGAAAAGGAAAAGGCGTATCGGGTAGTTGGGTTCCCGGTAGGCTGTTGCAGCAACGATCGCAAGACAGATGCCGATGCCCCCAGCATGAAAGAATATTCTGTCATTGGTTGGAAATAAGGGAAGATATTATAGGCAGCCATGTAAAGAATTCCACCGCAAATGCCGCCTAAGATATATACTCCCCGTAGGTGTTTCGCAGAAAAGAAATTTAAGAACAGGGCGCCAAACCAATACAGCCAAAGCATGTTGAAAAGGATGTGCAATACTCCTGCATGCATAAACATATAAGTCAGGATAGACCAAGGCTGTACAATGAAGCGGGAAAGCGAAGCCGGCAGCTCCAGCCATTCGAACATTCCTCCAAGGCTCCGGTTGAATAATTGCAATATAACTTCTGTCAGTGTAGTCAGGACAAAGACCCCTACATTGATATAAATCAGCTGTATGTAAATGTTTCCTCTGCGGAACGATTCTTTTAAATCAGTTATAATAGTAGCCATTTCCTCTGTTCTTTTTTCTCCAGTACATTATTAGTATAAAACCGAATATCATGCCGCCCAAGTGCGCAAAGTGTGCGACGTTGTCGCCCGGATTGTTGGCAAAGCCGGAATATAATTCTATCAAGGTGTATCCGATGACAAAATATTTGGCTTTGATGGGGAAAGGCAGCGGGAAGATAAACATGGGTTGATTGGGGAATAGCATGCCGAACCCAAGTAATATGGCATATACGGATCCGGAAGCTCCGACAGTGGTCATCATGTTAAGGTATTCTTTCATCGGGATGACAGAATATCCGGTGTTAACACTGTCGTATGCTGAAAGTACCGTTTCATAATGGATATATTGCACGAGTTCCTGAATAAGTCCTGCACCAATGCCGCATACAAGGTAATAGAACAGAAAACGTTTTGGCCCCCATACCTGTTCCAGAATACGGCCGAACATCCATACGGCGAACATATTGAAGAACAAATGGGTAAATCCTCCATGCATGAACATATAAGTAATCAGCTGTGCTGCATTGAAGTCTCCGGCAAGGAAGAAATGCAGGCCTAAATATTGGTTTAGGTCGATGCCATAGCTTTGAGCTACAACGGTGCCGAGAAACATCAGCACATTAATGATTAGAAGGTTTTTGGTTACTGTCGGTATCGTATTCATAATCTGATTTTTTCGCTTTATTTGGCAAAAATACGAATAAATTCTGTTCTATAACAGAAAAAAGAACTCCTATTCCTTTTTTTTCTCTATTTTCCAGCCTTTTTTTAATGTTTTTATTTGATATTCAGAATTATTGCTCTATTTTTGTGGGAAGTAGCATTAGAATTTTTCTTTTGTGTAACATATTAATTAATCATTTTGTATTATGAATAAGTCAGAACTTATTAGCGCAATGGCAGCTGAAGCCGGTTTGTCAAAGGCCGATTCTAAAAGAGCATTAGATGCATTTATCGCATCAGTAACAACTGCGTTAAAGGCGGGTGATAAAGTGGCATTGGTTGGTTTCGGTACTTTTTCCGTAACGGAAAGAGCCGGACGCGTTGGTATAAATCCGGCAACGAAGAAACCCATTCAGATTCCGGCAAAAAAAGTTGCCAAGTTTAGAGCAGGTTCAGAATTGACTATCGAATAAATAGTTCATACATAAAACTTGATAAAAGGAGACGCATACAACGTCTCCTTTTTATGGAATTAAAAATAGTTCGTATCTTTGCACACAGAAAATACATTTGAATCATGAATATAGAACAGAAATTGGTAGCATCCGTAATTGGCGGATTGAAAGCGCTGTACGGACAGGATGTTCCGGCTGCACAGGTACAGTTGCAGAAGACCAAGAAAGAATTTGAGGGACACCTTACGTTGGTTGTTTTCCCTTTCCTCCGGATGTCTAAGAAAGGACCGGAGCAGACAGCACAGGAGATTGGCGAATATTTGCAGGCAAATGAGCCTTCGGTTTCGACATTCAATGTTATCAAAGGGTTTCTGAACCTGACAATTGCTTCTTCGGCATGGATTGAGTTACTGAACGGTATTCATGCGGATGCGCAATACGGCGTTGTTTCTGCTACTGACAAGTCTCCGTTGGTGATGATTGAGTATTCTTCACCCAATACGAATAAACCCCTCCATCTGGGCCATGTCCGCAATAACCTGTTGGGTAATGCATTGGCAAATATCATTGCAGCTAATGGTAACAAGGTGGTAAAGACGAATATTGTGAATGACCGCGGTATTCATATTTGTAAATCAATGCTGGCTTGGTTGAAGTATGGCAATGGTGAAACTCCCGAAACTTCCGGTAAGAAAGGTGATCATCTGATTGGTGATTACTATGTAGCTTTCGACAAGCATTATAAAGCCGAAGTGAAAGAGTTGATGGCGAAGTTTCAGGGTGAAGGCCTGAGTGAGGAAGAGGCGAAAGCTAAGGCGGAATCTGAATCTCCTTTGATGAAAGAGGCGCGTGAAATGTTGGTGAAGTGGGAAGCTAATGATCCGAAGTGCGTGCTTTGTGGAAGAAGATGAATGATTGGGTATATGTAGGCTTCGATGAGACTTATCGTATGATGGGAGTTACTTTCGATAAAATTTATTACGAGTCGGAAACCTATCTGGAAGGGAAGGAGAAGGTTATGGAAGGCTTGGAGAAAGGTTTCTTCTACCGCAAAGAAGACGGTTCCGTATGGGCCGACCTCACAGGGGAAGGACTGGATCATAAGCTGCTTCTTCGGGCGGATGGAACTTCTGTCTATATGACGCAGGACATAGGTACGGCTAAATTGCGCTTTGCCGATTTCCCTATTGACAAGATGATTTATGTGGTAGGTAATGAACAGAACTATCACTTCCAGGTACTTTCTATCTTGCTTGATAAGCTGGGGTTTGACTGGGGGAAGGGACTGGTTCATTTCTCTTACGGTATGGTGGAACTACCCGAAGGAAGATGAAGAGCCGTGAAGGTACTGTTGTGGATGCCGATGATTTGATGGCTGAAATGATTAATACCGCGAAGGAGACTTCCGGAGAATTAGGTAAGCTGGACGGCCTCACTCAGGAAGAAGCTGATAATATTGCCCGTATTGTCGGTTTGGGTGCTTTGAAATATTTTATATTGAAAGTAGATGCCCGTAAGAATATGACATTCAATCCAAAAGAGTCCATTGACTTTAACGGTAATACAGGGCCTTTTATCCAATATACGTACGCGCGTATCCAGTCCGTTCTGCGTAAGGCGAAGGAAGCAGGTATCACTGTTCCTGCACAGCTCCCCTCAGGCATTGAATTGAGTGAAAAAGAAGAAGGGCTGATACAGATGATTGCAGACTTTGCAACTGTTGTGAAGCAGGCAGGTGAGGATTATAGTCCTTCTCTGATAGCGAATTATACTTATGACCTTGTAAAGGAATACAATCAGTTCTATCATGATTTCAGCATTCTGCGTGAGGAGAATGAGGCTGTGAAGATATTCCGTCTTGCCTTGTCCGAGAATGTGGCTAAGGTAGTGCGTTTGGGAATGGGGCTGCTTGGCATTGAAGTTCCCGACAGAATGTAATTAAGGATATTTTGTATATGAAAAGCCCTCTTTATGGTTCGGTAAAGAGGGCTTTTATTTTGATTACGGCTTTATTTTTTCTTCTTGGCGTATTTTCCGCGTCTGGCTTTCGGCGCATCCGGATCACTTTGCAGTTTGATGATTTCCCTGCATGCGTCCAGGCTCAGATCCTGCGGGATGATATCCTTTGGAATCTTATAGTTGCTGCCTTTATAAGTAATGTAGGGTCCGTAGCGGCCATTCAGAATCTCCAATTCAGGTTCCTCCTCAAATTTCTTAATATGTTTTTTGGCTTCGGCATCTTTTTTGTTCTGGATAAGCTCGATTGCTTCGTCCAATGTGATTTCCAACGGGTCTATTGTTTTAGGGAGTGAAGCGTAGATTCCGTTGTTATGTATATAAGGCCCAAAGCGTCCGGTTCCTACGGTTACCGTCTTGCTTCGTATTCGCCCAAGGTGCGGGGAAGCTTAAACAGGTCCAAAGCCTCTTCCAACGTTATTGTCTCAATGGACATATCCTTTTTGAGTTGGGCAAAACGCGGTTTCTCGCTGTCGCTGGCAGTACCGATTTGTACGACAGGGCCAAAGCGACCGATTTTTACGGATACCTGTTTACCACTGCCCGGTTCTTGGCCTAAGATGCGTTCACCTGCTTTATGGGCATTTTTGGTGGCGAGCGTATTTTCTACGGACGGGTGGAAACCCTGGTAGAAATTACTCAAAATAGTCGTCCATTTCTTCTCTCCTTCCGCTATTTCGTCGAATTGTTTCTCGACGCTGGCGGTGAAGTTATAGTCGAGGATATTGGGGAAGTACTCCATTAAGAAGTCATTGACCACCGTACCTATATCGGTAGGTATCAGTTTGGCTTTCTCTGCTCCTGTAATTTCCACTTGGGTGATATCTGTAATCTCGTTGTTCTGTAATGCAAGTACGTTGTAAGAACGCTCTTCTCCCGCTTTTTCACCTTTCTCCACATAGCCGCGTTGCTGTATGGTCGAGATGGTGGGGGCGTACGTGGAAGGACGACCGATGCCCAACTCCTCCAGCTTGCGCACAAGGCTGGCTTCAGTGTAGCGGGGTGGATGTTGCGTGAAGCGTTCCGTAGCAATAATGTCCTGGTTCTGTAAAACTTGTCCTTTTTTCAAAGGGGGCAGCAGGCGGGTTTCATCTTCCAGTTCTGCTTCTTCATCGATAGACTCGCGGTAGACATGGAGGAAACCGTCAAACTTTACAACTTCTCCCGTTGCTGTGAACGTCTCCGATTCGTTGCTGATGCTGATATTTACGGTAGTCTTTTCAACTTCCGCATCTGCCATTTGGGAAGCTATTGTGCGCTTCCAGATCAAGTCGTACAGTTTTTTTTCCTGCGGAGTACCCTCTATTTTGGCATTTTCCATATAGGTGGGGCGGATAGCTTCGTGAGCTTCTTGGGCGCCTTTGGTTTTTGTGGCGAAATGGCGCGGATAAACATAGCGTTCTCCCATAAGGTCGGCAATAACGACTTTGCTACTGTCCACCGCCAGTTCTGACAGATTGACTGAGTCAGTACGCATATAAGTGATTTTTCCCGATTCGTACAACCGTTGCGCAATCATCATGGTTTGTGCCACTGTGAATCCTAATTTACGGGCAGCCTCCTGTTGTAAGGTAGATGTCGTAAATGGGGCGGAAGGACTCTTCTTCAACGGGCGGGTGGAGATGTCATTGATAGTAAAAGTGGCTGATTTGCAACTTCCAGAAATTTCTGCGCTTCGGCTTTTGTTTTGATGCGGCGTGCCAGTTCGGCTTTCATTTCAACCAGCTTGCCGTCTGTATCGGGTACAAGGAAAACGGCGGTAACCCGGTAGGATGCCTCCGACTGGAAAGCCTGTACCTCGCGTTCGCGCTCTACGATGAGGCGGACGGCTACCGACTGCACACGTCCGGCAGAAAGGGCGGGTTTTACTTTTCTCCACAATACGGGTGAGAGTTCAAAACCTACAATGCGGTCCAAAATACGGCGTGCCTGCTGCGCATCCACCAAATTGATGTCAATATTACGTGGCTTCTCAATAGCCTTTAGAATGGCGCTTTTGGTGATTTCATGGAAAACGATACGCTTGGTATGTTCCGGTTTCAGCTTCAGCACTTCATATAAATGCCATGCAATTGCTTCTCCTTCGCGGTCCTCATCGGATGCCAGCCATACGGTTTCCGCTTCTTTGGCTTCGGCTTTCAGCTCTTCTACAACCTTTTTCTTATCTCCCGGAATTTCATAATGCGGTTTGAAGTTCTTATCGATATCAATACTGAACTCTTTTTTCTTCAAATCGCGTATATGGCCATAGCTGGAAAGTACTTTATAGTCCTTTCCGAGGAACTTCTCAATGGTTTTTGCTTTTGCCGGAGACTCGACAATGACAAGGTTTTTCTGCATAAATTTCTGTTTTATAGTGACTCCAGCCACTGATTTGCCCGCAAAAGTAGGAAAAAACAAACTTACCACCTTATAATATAAGGAGAATTTAGCAAAAAAGGCCTTTTTTGTTCGTAATGTCTCTGATTCCGGCTATTAGAATTTGAAACTTACGCCACCGATGAAGTTGATGCCTTCGGTCGGGTATCCCCAATAATATTGGTAATCCCGGTTTAACAAATTGTTGATACGGGCATAGACGGATATTCCTTTCAGAAACTCGTAAGTACCGCCCAGATAAAGGTTATTAACTGCATCAACCTTGCTTTCTTCCACTTTCTCGCGTGAGACATGCTGATAACCGAGGCTGAGGAGTACAGAGGATATGGGACGTATATCTATATGCAGATTGGCCTCAAAAGCCGGTTTGTAGGCAAGTGCATAGTTCCGGTGGGCTGGCTGTCATCTTTTGTATCCCAGCTGCGATAGACTCCGGCAGCGGAGAATGAAAATATATTCTTATAGTCGTAACGCAGTTCCGCGCCGGCATAAAAGTTACTTGTGTTCCACTGGTTGATGGAGAGCATCGGATAGGGCTCGCTTGCGGCAGGAGTGAGGATTGTCGGTTGGAAAAACAAATCATCCTTTAGGTTCTGGTATCCGCCGTATAAGTTTAGCCATAAACCTGCTGCCGGGCTGGCTTTGAAGCCGATGGCGGTATTCAGTTGTTCATAGGTGGCGTCCAGCTGCGGAGTTATCTGCCCGTACGGACAGAATGTTTCCAGACGGCGGAAGTCATTTTGCAGTTTTCCCCCTTTGGCCTGTGCATAGAGGATATAGCTGTCCGAGAAATTATATTCTACGGACACATCAGGTGCTGCCCGGAACTTCTTTCCGAAGCCGAAAGCCATATCAACTTGTGCGCCCAGACGTATTTTCCAGTCGTCATTTTCCAACCGGTAGTGCGGGTTCAGATTGAGCGATGTGTAGTTTTCAAAATCATTGTTCTTATAAAACACATTATCCATTGCAAAGGCGATGCCGATGATTTGTTCCTCCGAGATGCTTCCCGCGACCTGTGCTTTGGTGCGGATTATATTCTCCTGATTATCCGATATGCCGAGATCGTATTGGCGTTCGTAGAGCATCAAGTTCGTCTCCGCACTGAATTGGAGGGGCAGTTCCGTATCAGTGGATTTCACTCCGAAATGAATGTCTCCGGAGGTGAATTTCTGTTTTCTGACGGCTGCATCAGGCAGGAAATTGAAGTTGCTCAGTCCGAAGTTGCCTGCGATGTTCAGATCCACTTTCTTGAAACGATGCAGATAATCTATGTTGGCATGTGTACGATAATAATAAGAATTCCATTTGCCGCCATTTTCCGGTAAATCGAGTTTGCCGTCCCTGCCGTTCATGTGGAAATTCAGATTCAGGCGGTCTTTGCCGGATAGTGTAAACAGATAGTTGGCACGTGCATCTAAGTTGCTGTAATTGCCGTATCCTAACCTGACGTATCCGGGCTGTGCCTTGGCCTGTGTTTCTTTTCCGGTATACGCCTGCATGACGGTTGCAGGGATGGCATTGGCGGGCATGAGGGTTGCATCATATTCCACAACTCTTTTGCTGGCAGTTGGCGGCTCCACTTTGGGAAGCACATTTATTTTGGATGCATCCAGAATGTCGGGATTGTATTCCTGTTCCACAACGACTGTACGGTTCACTGTGGAATCTTTGGCCTGTTGCTGGGCGTGAATGCCCAAAGGTAAGGTCATCAGCGCTATTCCGCTGAAGATATATTGTATCTTTCTCATATTCATTATATTCTTTTATTTCAGCTTTTCCAGTCTTTCTTGGATCATACCCTCAATGTCATCATCGTTATGATAGTTCTGTTGCAGGCTTAACAGATATTGGCGTGCATCCAGTTTTTTATCCATGGCGACATAAACGTCGGATAGGAGGATGAAGCTGCGTGCCAGCCAGTAAGCGTGCGGCGTACTTTGATCGATGAAGTTTAGGATTTCTTTTTCTGCGGCAGCATATTCACCGGCGTTGTACATCTGTTGTGCCACCAGGAATTTAGCTTCCGCACCGTATAGCGTACGGGTATCTTTTGCCAAAAGTTTGAGGTCGTCCGCCGCTTTTTTCACTGCTTTTTGGTTCAGATAGGCTTTGGCGCGATAGTACAAGGCTTCATTCTGTAATTCGGGAGTCAGTTTGGCTTCGGTGAGCAGGGTGGTTGCGGCTTGGATTACTTCTATGTCATCCTTCAGCAATGCACCGCAGCGCAGTACGCCTGTCGCACCCAGTTGTCTGCGTTCGGCGGTGGTGGCGCGTGCTTGCAGTTGTTTATAGTCGGCCATTGCCTGTTCGTACTCCTTGTGGTTGAACAGAATTTCTCCGCGCATCAGCAGTGCCTCTTCCGAGTACGGGCTGTCCGGATACTCCAGCAGTTTGCCTGCATGCTCCAGTACGGCGACTTCATCTTTTTGTTCTTTTCCGATAATGCTGAGATAATAATGTGCGTTCAGGCTGAAAGCTCCGTTCGGATAGCTTTGCAGATAACGGGTGAAACTTGCTTTTGCAGGAGTGAGTTCGCCTTTCATGTAAACCTTTTCTGCAGCAATGTATGTAAGTGAGTCTTGTTCGCTGGGTTCAAACCGGATAGCACCCGGCATTTGGGCAGCAAGCGCTGCGAACTCATCCACGCGGTTGGCTTCCACATAAATGGATTTGAGGTCGCGCATGGCAAGGCGGGCCTCCTCGCTACCCGGGTATTTGGTAATGACATGTTTATAGGCTTCGATAGCCCGGTCGTAATCATCATTCTGATAATACAGTAAGCCTATTTCTGCAGCGGCCTTACGGCTGACAGGACTTTCGGGATATTTGTTCAGCAGTTCCCGGAAAGTGGCGATAGCTTGGCTGTTGTTGCGGCTCTGCACATAAGAACGGCCTTTTTCGTAGAGGGCATTGATGGCGTATGGCGAATTGGGATATTTGTTTGCCAGTTGGTTCAGCAAGGCCACCTTGCCGTCATAATTCTTTTGCAAGCCTGCCACCAGTGCCAATTGATAGTAGGAGTAGTCGCCTGCCGGTGTACCCAGATTCTCCGCCCGGGTATAATATTGCTTGGCTTCATCAAAGCGGCGTGCTTGCATGTGGCAGTCACCGATACGGTTGTATGCGTCGGCAAGAACGGTTGCATCTCCGCTTTTTTGCAGTTGGATGAACTTTTGGAAGCGGTCTTGCGCCGTTGCATAATCTTTTTTGTGGAAGGTTATGTAGGCAAGGTTATAGTAGGCAAGGGCATACATTTCCGTATTCTTCTGCGTGGTAAGCGACAGGTAATCGTTGAAGTTGCGGGCGGCCTCCTGCATGCGGTTCAGGCGGTAATAAGATTCGCCCCGCCAATAAAGGGCATTCGCTTTGGTTTGCAGGTTATATTGGCCCAGGGCGATGCTTTGGTTGAAGTAAAGGATTGCCCGTTCAAACTGCGTATTGGCAAAGTACTGGGTCCCCAGATGGAACAGGATTTTCTGCTTGGCTTCCAGAATGGCCCTGCTGGGATGTGTAATGCGCTCAATGGATTTGAGCGCGGCGTCATAGCTGCGTGTATTCATGTACACCTCTACCAGATAGTTGCTCACCTTGTTGGCATAGGCGGAGTTGGGAAACTCGTTCAGGAAGTTTTCAAAGACCGTAACGGACTCGCCGAATGCGGAGTAGGATGTTTCGTGGATGCAGAGGCATAATTATAGGATGCCTGTTCTTTTATTTTCAGGTTGGCGTTGGATGCGGCGGCCTGTTCAAAAGCCATACGGGCTTTGTTCTTGTCGGCAAGTTGCAGGTAAGCCAGTCCCATGTGCAGATAAGCGTTCTGCGTGAGCTCATCTTTGCCGGTAGTCACTTCGCCCAGGACGACGGGAACTTGCGAATAGACTCCCGTCCGGTAATAGGACATTCCCAGCATATAAAGTGCGTCCCTTCTTCCGCGGGCTCTGCATTATCTTTCAGATAGTGCCCGAAGGCTTTTACGCTTCGTGATACTTGCCGAAATGGTAGTCGGCCGTACCTTGTATGCGGTACATCTCTCCCGTATATTTCTGTCCGGGATAAGCGGAGAGGTAGTTTTGGGCAACGATTTCCGCTTTGTCATAATTCTTTTTTATCAGGTATATTTCCGCAATGTAATAAGCACGAGCACCTTGTATTTCGCATTGTCCTGCAGGCTGAGGAAGCCGCTGAGCGCATCGTCATAGCGTTGTTGGGAGTAGCGGATGTATGAAAGGTAATATGTGCAGTCCGCCGCATATTTGGAGCTGGTGCTACGCAATGTCTCAAACCAGATGGCGGCTTCTTTCACATTCCCGGTTTTCAGGTAGCAGGTTGCCAGACGGTAGGTCATGTCATCCCGTTCTTCATTGCCCAAAAGGTCGAGCCGGGCGGAATTGAACATTGCCAGCGCATCATCATATTTTCCTTCGAAGAAATAGGCGGAAGCGATAAGGGCATAAATGCGGTTGGCATGGGGAGTGTCGGGATACGTGTCAAGATACTCCCGCAGCAGTTCTATGCTGTTTGGACTTCTTAATTCATATTCGGCGCATACCAGCATGTATTCGGCTTCTTCTTTCTCTCCGGCAGTGGGGAGCGGGTTGCCTTCCGCGCCGGTTTGTTTTATGAAAGCCTGCAACGGAGACATGGCGGCGGCAAATGCTTTTTGCCGAAACAGGTTCTGGCCTTCCTCGTACAGCCGTTGCGGGGAGGTGGTTTTCTCGCTCGTCTGTGCTGTGGCGAGCAAAGGTGCGCAGCAGAGTGCGGTGCACAATATTCGGTAGATTTTATGTTTCATCTTTGGCTATGGAATAGATTCTTTTACAAAAATACGTGTTTTGGTTTGAAAATGTTTCAAATGTTTGGCTTTTTTAGGATATGCCGGTCAGGAACATTTGCAGGCCTTTGCGAATGGATGCCAGTCCGAAATCTTCCGGGCGTATTTCTTTCAGAGGCAGGAAGAACACTTCTGCGGCATCGTCCATTGCCTTGAGATGCAGGGTATCCGCTACCGTACAGCGGAAAAACATGTCCAGCGTATGTACGGGAAATCCTGAGTATATGTAAATGTTCGGCAACGAAAACAGATATTCGGCTTGTGTCACCGTCATGCCTGTTTCTTCTTTCACTTCACGCGCTACGCCTTCCTCGCCGGTTTCCGCCATGTCGATGAAGCCGCCCGGCAGGTCCAGTGTTCCTTTAGCCGGTTCTTTGGCGCGACGGCACACCAGCAATTCGTTTTGTTTGTTCAGTATCAGGGCTACACTGGCGGAAGAAGGGTTGAAATAGTAGACGAATCCGCAATCCTTGCATTGCTTTGATTTCTCATTGTGAATGTCGAAATGCTCCGAACCACATTTCGGACAATATCTGAATTGGGAAAGAGGATGTTCCATGTAATTTATAACTTTAGTGGTTGCAGTAGGCAAAGATAGGAAAATCTATTCATAAAAAAGACTGCATCCGGTGATACTCTGTTCATCGGGTGCAGTCTTGGTGGTTTATCCCGGCGGATCTTCCGCCGTTGTCGTTTAGCGTAGAAACTCGTAATGTCCGGCAGTGCTTCAAAAGAAAGGATGCCGTCGTCTGAACGTACTTCCATGGCGGGGATATATACTTTCCCGTCTTTCTTGATTTGCCATGTGCCCGGAATGAGGTCGGTGATGACAAATTTCATGGAAGTGTTTCCGTCTACCTTCATGTCTATTTTGCCGGACAGGGGCAGGCTGTTCTTGCTGAAGGTCACGATCCGGTCAGCTATCTGTACGCCCACCACTTTCCCGGCATCAATGCGTTTCACGTCATTCATCCGTTTGCAGGTGTTGTCTGCCACCTGTATCACGTTCAGAAAGTAGTTTTCGGCGGCGGGAACAGCGGGAGACACTTCTACGCGCCATGCTCCTCTTTCGTTGGCATCATCGGGACGGTTGGGCAGTGCGTCGTTCGGATAGTTGGTGCCGAACACCCAGAATTCTTTTCCTTTGCCGCCCACTTTTTCTATTTGGGCATTACCGGCTTCAGGCAGCAGCACTTGGTTCTGCAACATGCCCGTATCCCCGTTCTTGGTACGGCGGATGATGAAACGGTCGCCTTCTATTACGGGCTCTTCGATGCTGTGCAGCAACCAGAACTTCTTGAACTGCGGGTCGGAAGATACCACTTTGTCGAATACGATGAGCGCACCGGGCACTTCGGTGGAATGTAGGTTCAGGAATACGAAAGAACGCTTGGCCTCTTTTACCTTATCTGTATAGGCTTGCGTGATGTCACCTTTCAGGTAGGAGTAATCGGGTTTGCAGGCATCCGGTCCGAAGCCATGCGCCAGTGCTTTGCCGGTGGTGTAGTCCTTGCTCATCAATTGCTTGAAGGAACGGCAGGTTTCCCAGCGGTCGCCGGGCATGCGTTGTCCACCGTCATTGGCTGCAAACTCGGTCTTGCCGCCTCCGCCGTAGTTCCAGCAGGCGAATTTCTCATCGGGGTTGTACACCAGCAGGGAGTTATGCGCGATGGTACGTTTGAAGAAATTCTTGTTGTGCGGGCTGTTGTACCGCCGGAACTTCCCTGATAGGCTCCTGCGTCGATGGCGAGAGGGCCTTTGTAATAGAGTTGGAAGGAACCGCCGTCCAGATGCTGGTGGTTGCCGACGAACTGTTCGTTTATTTTCATTTCGGCAATCACGCTGTTTTCGTCCCATGCCGTACGTGCTATCATCCAGCCGAACGGGCTTCCGGAGTAGCGTGTCAGCGGCAGGTCATCGGGGGCTTTGGCTTTCAGGTCCAGATCTCTCCACAGGATGTCGAAGATGAGGCAATGGCGCTCGATATTCGGTTTGCGCTCGTATTCGTAGGCCAGGTAGCTGTCTTTGTAGAAGCTGGAGCCAGCATGGCGGGCAGCGAATAGGAGGGCGTGTTCTTTCTGATAGGGTTAGTGTCGCCGGCGGGCATTACTTGTCCGTCCGGGCGGCGGCGATACAGGAAGTCGTACAGCACGAACTGCTGTGCCGGGTTGTATATGGCTCCTGCTCCCATGCGTTGCAGGATCCAGAGGGAGAAGAGGTCATTGCTGAAACGTACGTTCACGTAGCTTGTCCCTGATGATAGTTATGTCCGGAATAGATGTAGTTCCTTACAGGCAGGTAATCCTTGAACATCATCTTTATCACGTAGTTGTACATGTCCGGATATTCGTCATAGATGCTATGCCGGCCGAAAGCATGTCTCTCAGTATCATCCATTCGCTGGAGTGTCCGGCAATCGGTTCGTTGTTGCGTGGAGGGTAGCCACATTCCATCGTCTTGGCTATGCGGATGAAAGATTCCACGTACGCTTTTTTCTCCGATTCTTTCATCTGGTCGTAGCACCAGTCATATACCATTGCGCCGCAGGTGAGCATCACACCACTGGCGCGTGACAGGTCCCCTTGGGTTCCATAGTTTACGTTCTGGAGCGTGTCCAGCATGGCGGTAATGGCGCGTCTTGCTTGTTTTTTGTCGCCGTATACGAGGTATTCGAGGGCTTGTACCTGTACGCGGCTGGTCACGCCGCGCATTTCGAAGTAATAGCGGAATCCCCTGTCCTTGACCTTTGCCTCTTCTTCCGGCGTGCGGTCTTTCCCTAATTTGTTCAGGGTGGCCAGAACCTCCTTTACGTGCGGGTGGTTCATTCGTTTCTTTAGGTCGGCAGATCGGCGGAACGTACGTAAAGCCGGGGGTGTACCTGTGGGGGAATGGGGACTGTGACATCTTCCATTTTTTTTCCAAGTCACTTCTGTCCTGCTCTGTTGCGCATTGCTTTTCAGGCAGAAAATACAGAGGAAAAGGCTTGTGATAAATAGGATACTTTTTTTCATGTTTTTTCGTTTGGTATGTTAATAAATAGTTGTTCTTCTATCCGTTTTAGGGGGGAAGGAGTATGCTTAACCCTCTGTAAATGTAAGGCAAAAATTATAATCTGTACCGGCTTTGAACAGACAAAAAACACTTTGTTTTGTATTTTTGAACATAAGTGATATATGCTGGGACATTTATTAATATTATGTGCTTTTTGAGTTACCCGTTATATAGGATAAATCAGGTGCAAGATTTACATGGTTTTATTCGTTTCTCTTATATTTTGTGTATCTTTGAACATAAAAATGAAATCAGTTGAAT
>ENA-OQLB01000083-OQLB01000083.1-human-gut-metagenome-genome-assembly--contig:-NODE-83-length-53338-cov-2.960347_pt1 | contig 53338 bp, 66 predicted proteins | sample MGYA00242656_ERZ504813 | MGnify/ENA primary metagenome ERZ504813 (study PRJEB26092, sample SAMD00036388) | human gut metagenome | host: Homo sapiens | study: EMG produced TPA metagenomics assembly of... | reverse complement strand
ACCTGCTTGGCGTATGGCGGCTATCCGGCTATGGGCTTTTACAGCATCATGCTTACTATAAAAGGAATGAACTTATGAAAAAAAAGTATCGCAGCCGCCCTCTCCGTCTTGGCGGGGCTTGCCCTGACTGGGTGCAGTTTTCAGGATTTTATGCTCTACCTTTACGGCGGTGACGGCTTTGTCAAAAACGAGGAGCCGGACTATGCCAGCTGTGACGGTGACAACGGTGTGACCATCGTCTACGATCAGAACCAGTGGGAGCAGCCTGTCATGGCACAGGCGGACACCCTCTCACTGACGGCCGGCAACCAGCTCAGCTACACGGTCGTGCTGCTGCAGATGACCGACACCTACACGGATTTTCTTGCCCAGTCAGGACAGGAGCTGGAGGAGACGACCGGCACGGTCCGCTATGACATCGACTTTACCGTGCCCGATGCCGCTGTATCGGCGGTGCGCTATGACTGCGGCAGCTACCAGACGATCTTTGCCCAGATCGACTACGACTGCGGCGAGACGATCTATGTCACGGCCGCTGCCCGCACGCAGGATTATGAGCCGATCCTGACGCTGCTGCAGAATGTCTGGCCGACCGGCCATGCGCCGCAGTCCGCCCAGCAGGCGGACACCTCGGTCAAGGCCGTCACCGAGGAGGATGTCAGCGGCGGGCGCACCAAGAGTCTGGCATAACTCCCTCTGAAAAAACAAGAGCGGCGCTCCCGCAGTGGGAACGCCGCTTTGCCGCCCGCAGCGCGTGTCAGCGGATAAAATTTGTCCGCTTGTCGTTTTCTGCAACAGGTGCCTCAATTCCGGCAGTCTTGCCGGCTTCGATGCAGCGCAGTATCCACGCCATGTTGCGGCCCAGATTGCGCATGATCTGCATACCTTCCGCATCGGCGGCTGCTCCTCGGCTTTGCCGCCGTGGACCATCGGCCAGTAGGTCGAGCTGATGAGCGGCATCTCAAAGAACTGCGGTACCTTTTCCATGGCCTCCAGCGCCGTGGTCGTACCGGCGCGGCGGGCGCTGGTCACAACAGCGGCGGGCTTGTGGCGCAGGTATCTGCCGCCGCTGATGGCCAGCCGGTGCATAAAGCCCAGCATACTGGCTGCGCCGTGGCATAGTGGACCGGCGCACCGAACACAATGCCGTCAGCCTTCTCGACCAGCGGCAGCACCTCGGCTACCGGCCCGCCAAAGACGCATTTGCCGGCCTTGCCGCAGCCGCCGCAGCCTACACAGCCGCCCACCGGGGCAGACCCGATGTGGAAGATCGTGGTCTCGATGCCGGCCTCATTCAGCGTTTTGGCCATCTCGACCAGCGCCGCGTTTGTGCAGCCGTCCTTGTGCGGGCTGCCGTTGATAAGTAGCACATTCATAGCAATACCTCCGTCCTTTGCTCTGTATGTATAGTATAGCACACCGCGCAAGCCTGTGCAAAGAAAGGTCGTAACCATGCCCACTACCTGCCTGAACTACGATAAAAAGTGCGGCGGCTGTCCGCTGCTTGCACTGCCTACCGGGAACAACTGAACCAAAAACAGGCCCGTCTGCAGGGGCTGCTGGGCGGGTTTGCCCCCGTCCGGGCTGTGCAGGGCATGGCCGAGCCGTACCATTACCGCAACAAGGCCATCGCCAGCTTTGCCATGCAGCACGGCAGACTGGTCTGCGGCCTGTATGCCGAGGGCACGCACAGGGTCCTGCCGGGTGCCGACTGTCTGCTGCAGGAGGAGATCCTCAACAAGACCCTTGCCGCCGTGCCTGGAGGCCGCCCGCGCCCTGCCGCTGGACCGCCTATGACGAGGACCGCGGCACAGGGCTGCTGCGCCATACCGTGCTGCGCAGCAGCGGGGACGGTAAGGTGCTGGTCACGCTGGTCACGCCCGGCGCAGACCTGCCCGGCAGCAAAAATTTCTGCGCCGCGCTGCGAAAAAAGAGCGCCGTGGGTCGTCAGCATCGTGCAGAACATCAACCCCACGCACAGCAGCGCCGTGTTGGCAACCGCGAGAAACCGCTTTGGGGACCCGGCTTTGTGCTGGATACGCTGTGCGGGCTGCAGTTTGCAATCTCGTCCCGCAGCTTTATCAGGTCAACCGCACCCAGACCGAGGTGCTGTACAAAAAGGCGCTTGAGCTTGCCAAACTGACCGGACGCGAGACGGTCGTAGATGCCTACTGCGGCATCGGCACGATCGGCCTGTGCGCCGCGCCCCATGCAAAGCAGGTCATCGGGCGTCGAGCGCAACCCCGCCGCCGTCAGGGACGCCGCCGCCAACGCCCGCCGCAACAAGCTGGCCAACGCCCGCTTTGTCTGCGCCGATGCCACGGAATGGATGATGGCCGCCGCTGCGGAGGGACTGCACCCCGATGTGGTCTTTCTGGACCCGCCGCGCGCCGGCAGCACACCGGAGTGCATCGCCGCCGTAAATCGGATGAAGCCCAAGCGCATCGTCTATGTCAGCTGTGACCCCGAAACACTGGCACGCGATGTGGCCGCCTTCACCCGCCTCGGCTGGCGCGCCGCCAAATTCTGCCCGGTAGACCTGTTCCCGCAGACGCGGCATGTTGAGACGGTCGTACTTTTGTCCAAACTCAACACCAAGCAGCATATCGAGGTGGAGTTGAATCTGGACGAGCTGGATTTGACATCGGCGGAGAGTAAAGCCACCTATGATGAGATTAAAGCCTATGTGCTGGAAAAGCACGGCCTGAAGGTGTCCAGCCTGTATATCTCCCAGGTTAAGCGGAAGTACGGGCTAGATGTGGGGCAGAATTATAATCTGTCAAAGAAAGAAGACGCGAAAGTACCACAGTGCCCGCCGGAAAAGGAAGCTGCAATTATGGATGCACTAAAGCATTTTCAAATGATTTGATGGCAAGCCTGTCTTGCTCAAAGCAAAACGTGGTCTGGGATTCCAATATCCAGACCACGTTTTTGCCAATCAATATCTCACGATTTCGTGAATTTTATTTGTCTTTTAGCACAATATCCGTTATACTAGTAAATAGGAAAAAATCAGGAGGTGCGGGATGGCAATCAGTTACAATCGGCTGTGGAAACAGTTGATCGATCATGGTTTGAGCAAAACCGACATGATGCACCGTGCAAAAATCAGCACCAATGTTTTAGCACGATTAAGTAAAGGTGAGCCTGTCTCCATGGACAGCATGGAAAAAATCTGCACCATGCTGGGATGCAATATCGGAGACGTGATGGAATTTATCCCTGATACAGAAAACGGAGGAATAGATGCATGATTACAGGTGTGATTAAAAATAAAGTAGATAAAATCTGGACGGACATCTGGGCGGGCGGCATTACCAATCCTCTAACCGTCATCGAACAGCTGACCTATCTTATGTTTGTCCGCTCTCTGGACGAAAAAGAGCTGGAAACGGAAGAATTTGAGCATATGACTGGCGAGAAGATGGAGAAGATTTTCCCCCAGTCTGCCGTTGGACAGTCCATGCGCTGGAGTAAATTCAAGAACAACGATCCCCGCGATATTTTCAATGTAATTTCCCAGCGGGTCTTCCCTGCCATCAAAAACATGAAACATGGCCGCCTGCCGGACTTCACCGAGCAGGGGGAACTGGTGGAAATCGCCGACGATTTCAGCAGTGATGTGCAGAATGAGACGGCCTTTGCCCGGTACATGAGCGATGCGATGTTCCTGATTCCTACGCCGCAGGTGTTGCAAAAAATCATCACAGGGTTGGATGACCTGTATGAGCATGACATTGCCGATTTGGATATGCAGGGCGACTTGTACGAGTACATGCTGGGCAAACTGGCTACCGCTGGGCAGAACGGCCAGTTTCGCACTCCCAAGCACATCCGGGAAATGATGGTGGAGTTGTTGCAACCCACCCCGAACGACACCATCTGCGACCCGGCCTGCGGCACGGCAGGCTTTCTGGTCTCCGCCGCGGAGTACATTCGCAACCACTACGAGGATACCATGACTTCCGAGCAGTGGGAGCACTTTGCTGGGGACGCCTTCACCGGCTTTGACACAGACCGCACCATGCTGCGCATTTCTGCGATGAACCTGATGCTGCACTCCATCAGCCACCCGGAGATCGACTACAAGGACAGTGTTTCCAAGCAGAATCAGATCAGCGATAAGTTTACCATGTGTCTGGCAAATCCGCCTTTCAAGGGCACCGTGGACGCGGAAAGCATCAACGACAACCTGAAAGCCGTGACCAACACCAAAAAGACCGAGCTGTTGTTTCTGGCGCTGTTCCTGCGGATGCTGAGAAAGGGTGGTCAGTGCGCCTGCATCGTACCGGACGGTGTGCTGTTCGGCTCCTCCAAGGCGCACAAAGCTATTCGCAAAGAACTGGTAGATAACCATCAGCTGCGCGCAGTGATCTCTATGCCTCCGGTGTGTTCAAACCCTATGCGGGAGTTTCCACGGCAGTGTTGGTGTTCACCAAGACAGGCGCAGGCGGCACCGAAAATGTGTGGTTCTATGATATGAAGTCCGATGGCTTTTCCTTGGACGATAAGCGCAGCGAGGTGGAGGAGAATGACATCCCCGACATCATCGAGCGGTTCCACCATCTGGACCAGGAAGCTGACCGCAAGCGCACGGAGCAGAGCTTTTTTGTGCCGAAACAGGAAATTGCGGACAATGACTATGACTTATCCATCAACAAGTACAAAAAAGGTGGAGTATGTGCCGGTGGAGTACCCCTCTACCACAGAACTGATGGCAGACCTGCATGAGCTGGAACTGGAGATTACCGCAGGCTGGCGGAATTGGAGGAGATGCTATGATGGCGAGGTTAGAAGAAATTTGTGCGATAAATATGGGACAGTCTCCGGATTCTTCCACATACAACGAAGATGGTAACGGCCTTCCGTTTTTCAGGGAAATGCAGATTTTGGAGAGATTTATCCTGCGGTTCGTATGTGGTGCTCTGAGCCAACCAAAATAGCACGGGAAAAAGATATTTTAATCTCTGTTCGTGCACCAATTGGCGCGTTGAATATCGCAAATTGTGAATGCTGTATAGGCCGAGGGTTAGCTGCTTTAACGGTAAACGAGGATATTTGTGCTCAGGAATATTTATGGCATGCGTTATCAGGTAAGGCTGACGAACTAAATTCCAAAGGTACTGGAAGTACATTCAAGGCCATCAATAAAAAAACACTTTCTGAAACAGAAATTCCCCTTCCACCCATTGACGAACAGCGCAAAATCGCGGCGATTCTGGACAAAGTGAGCGACCTGATTGCGAAACGTCAACAGCAGCTGGATAAGCTGGATGAAGCGGTCAAGGCAAGGTTTGTGGAGATATTTGGGGATTGCTATACCAATCCGCACAATCTTCCAATAGAAAAATGGAACAATATTTTTTCTACAACAACAGGAAAATTAGATTCAAATGCAGCTGTAGAGAACGGCAAATATCCTTTTTTTACATGCTCTAAAGAAACATTAAGAATTAATACATATGCATTTGACCAAGAAGCGCTATTACTTGCTGGCAACAATGCTGCTGGAAAATATGATGTCAAATATTACTGCGGAAAATTTAATGCCTACCAACGTACATATGTTCTTTCTTTGAAACACGATTGGTCTTATGCCTTATTCCGGTTTCAGCTAGAAGATAAGTTAGGATATTTGGAGCAACAGTCTTTAGGAGGGCTTACAAAATACCTTACACTTAAGATATTGAATGAACTTGAATTTATTGTTCCACCAAAAGAAGAACAAGACAAGTTTGCTGCCTTTGTTGACCAAATTGAAAAAACAAAAACCACCGTCAGCCACAGCCTTGAAAAGTTGGAAACGTTGAAAAAGGCACTGATGCAGGAATACTTTAGGTGAGGTAATAAAATGGAAGAATATAAATTAACACTGGGGATGGAGCCCACAGACGATTATAAAAAAGCAAAGCAGGATTTGATTCAGGCAATGAGATCAATTCAAAAATTATCCCCTCAACAGCAGCAAATGTTGGCAGAGGAGTTATTTGGAGCAGCAAATGTTATGGTTTTGAGTCAAATACTACGCCAGTATCTGAGGTGAATATAAAGTATGTTAGAGTTTATAAAAGATAACTGGGCAAACATTTTGCTTATTATCGTAGGTAGCTTTGCCCTTGCAACTTACATATTGCAGGAACGGAAGAAAAAGATTGATGCAGCTTCTCTTATCGTCCTTCAAATCGATGAATTCCAGGAGCGATTAAGGGAAATCTCTACGTTCATTGTTGACGGACAATTAAACGAAACGGCGTTCTATGAATCACTACCCTTGATGGATACGGATTATTGGAACAAGTACAAACATTACTTTGTCCGAAAAATGGACGCGACCAGCTATACAGCACTGAATCAACTATATGAGTATGTGTCAGAGATTCAGGAACAGCAGATGCTCATGAAGGCTTTCCAAAAGAATTCCTTTCAGATAACACAAAATGTTTTGGCAAATATAGAATCGCAGTTTATTGTGGCCGATCTTAATAATGCTTGTACCGGAGTTACAGCGCAAAATATCACTTCTGCTATGGGAAATATGATTCCGCAAGGCGTTTCGGAAGCAGATCGAAATACGCTTAACGCAATGGTGCAACAAATAGCGGCACAGAATCCCAATTTTGATATGAATCGTTTTTGGAGCCTCTATAATCAGCAAAGAAATTGGACGAAGTCTATCATTAACCAAGGGGCATTAACTTCTTATACCCCTGTCCAAATTCGTATAAGTTTAGAGAAAATGCTAAAGAAATATTCGATGCTTGAAATTAGCGGAACAGAAGGCTATCAAATGCTCAAAAAGACTTCTAAACAAAAGTTTTAAGCAAGTGAGAGGTCTATTATGGAAGAAGATGTTACAAAGATATATGAGGAATATTCGGAGGAACTTCTGTTTTGCAAATATTTTATAGCTGAAAAGTTAAAACATCATGCTGAGATGGGTAGATGTGGAGAAAACATTCTCAAAAAATGTCTCTAGGAACGGTTTCAAATGCTAGAATTTGTTACCGGCTTTATTGCTTGGGCTAATCATCAAAGCCCACAATGTGACATCATCGTATGTAGGAAAAATTTTTATAGACGTCAACTAGCCGGAGACATTTTCCTGGTTGAACCAAATGATTGCATAATGGTTATAGAAGTCAAAGGAAATGCGACCTTGGATGATTTAACAGAAACGATTGAAAAAAATAAATTTTTCCAATTGCATGATGAAACAAAACATATAAAATTAGCGATGTTTGCTTTTAAAACTCGTATTGGAAAACAACGATTGTATAAAGAGTTCGGTTATAAATATGACAGAAGTACAAAAGGATATATCCAGGAACGGCTTCCAGAAGAAAAGACATTAGACTATTTTGTATGCTTACATAGAGAGAGCCTAACTAGCTCAGCACGGGATAAACAAGTATTCTTCTTGAAAGATGGGCAAGATCGGCAGTTCTATGTACTAGATAACCATTTTCCAATAATGCAGAATTTTTCGAGGCTAATACAAAGCTTGCAGAATTAGGGCTAGATAAATGATGATTTCTTGATCGATTTTAGTGCTGAGACGCGATGCTGAGAAGATTTGAATATAGGAAATATTGGTGGGAGCAACATTGTCATGGAATATACAGAGGTTTTAGACAAGCAAATCACGAGAAAACAACATTATGTCCCCAAGGCTTACTTAAAAAACTTTTCTGTGAGTAATCAAAAATCAGAACAAGGTTATGTTGTTTTTGCTAATGATGAAAATACAAAAATGGTTTCAATCGACAATATTTGCTGTCGTTCTTACCTATATGATCAAATTGCAATTGATCCAGATAGCAAAACTCATGTTTTTGCAGCACCAAATGAGATCGAGAACAGTTTTATCGCACTGGAAGGCGAATACGCAACAATTATCTCAAAGATAAAAATGCTTTACGAGATTCAGATGAATTTGAGTTGGCGCGGGTGGAAATTGATAAACTAAGGCAATTTATGTCATCACTACTGTTTAGGAACCCTGTTTTTGTACATCTGTCAAATTATATTATTGATACACAATACAAAAAGATCCGCAGCATATTAAACATGTAAAGGACATTTTTCCTGATGTGCCGCAAAATGTTTACCTGTCCATGCTGGCAAACGAGTTTTTGAAGATGAACATTGCTCCGGATGTTGGCTTGTTTCCTCGGGCTTTGGCTGAGACAATGAAGGAATCGCAACTGTGTATTTTTAAAGCCAAAGGTTCCGTATTTGTTACAAGCGATATGCCGGTAGTCAATATTTACGGTGAAAAAGATGGTATAGAATATGACTTGCTTGGTATGCCAATTACGCCAGAATTATTTTTGGCGTTTGTCGATACTGTTCAGCGCGTTCCCAGAATAATCATAATTGATGACAACAGTGTAAAGCGCATGAACAGCAAGCAGATAAATAAAGATCTGTTAATTTCTAACCGTATAGACTTATTATCGTATATTGATTTTTCAATAGATGCCGAAAAAGAAGATGATGAACAGGTTTACCAACTACTTCATACAGATAAGGAAACCGCGTTGAAACAATATGAGGACATGATGAGTTCAAAAGAAATAAAATACTGGAGATGATGTGATGACTAACTTCTCCTTTCTCAAAGCCAAAACTGAATATGCCCTCTTCGCCCCCGCCTGCATGGAAGCTGAGAAAATTTATGTTTCTGCTCCTGCCATGTGTGCAGTAGGCTGCCGTAAGGCATTGGAGCTGGCAGTAAAATGGGTATATGCAGCGGACAAGTCCATGAAAATGCCCTACAAAGACAATCTGCAATCCCTCATTCACGAGCCAACTTTCCGCTTCGCTGTGGACTCCGACACTTGGGGCAAGATGCCTTTTATCATCAAGTTGGGCAATCTGGCGGTACATACCGAGCGCAGCGTTCAGCCAAGTGATGCGCTTGCTTCTCTGCGCGGTCTGTTTGAGTTTGTGCAGTGGATCGACTATTGCTATGGCGCGGACTATCAGGAGCGCACCTTCGACGAGAATCTTGTCCCCACCGGAAAGGTGGCGGTGGACACCCGGAAAATCAAGGAACAGGAAAGTCTACTGGACCAGAAAGATGCCGAGATCGAGGCGCTGCGCAAGCAAATCGAGCAGATGTCCACCCGATACACCGCCGAAAAGGAGCAGCATCAGAAGGAACGCACCTTCCAGCGGAGGACCTCTCGGAATTCAAGACCCGCAAAATCTACATCGACGTGGACCTCAAACTGATGGGCTGGAAGTTCACCGGCCCAGATGCTGATGTACAGGAGGAGTATCGTGTGGAGGATATGGCCGGGATGCCAGGTCAGCCTGGCTTCTGCGACTATGTGCTGTTTGGAAAGGACGGCCTGCCCCTGGCGGTGGTGGAAGCCAAGCGCACCAGCAAGGACCCAAACATTGGACGCAAACAAGCGGTTTTGTATGCGGATTGTCTGGAACGGAAATTTGGCCGCCGCCCCATGATGTTCACCACCAATGGCTTTGAAACCTACTTCTGGGATGACCAGACCGCCCCGCAACGGAAAGTCAGTGCATTTTCAGCAAGGATGACCTGCAAAAGCTGATGAACCGGCGCACCGAGCGGATGGATTTGATGGGCGTTTCCATTGATGACAAAATCACTGACCGGTATTACCAGAAGGAAGCCATCCGAGCGGTGTGCGAACAGATTACGCAGGGGTTCCGCAAGCATCTGCTGGTGATGGCCACCGGCACCGGCAAAACCAGAACCGCGTCCAGCCTGACCGATGTGCTCAGCCGAGGCAAATGGGTGACCAACATTCTGTTTCTGGCCGACCGCACCGCGCTGGTGAAGCAGGCAAAGGACGATTTCAAGAACTATCTGCCGGATATGTCCCTGTGCAACCTCTGCTCCAACAAGGACGACCGGAACGCCCGCATTGTGTTCTCCACCTATCCGACCATTCTCAACGCCATTGATGACACCAAGTCCAAGGACGGGCGGCAGCTGTTTACTCCGGCGCACTTCGACCTGATTATCATTGACGAAAGCCACCGGAGCATCTTCAAAAAGTACCGGGCCATCTTTGAATATTTTGACGCCTTCATGGTGGGTCTGACCGCCACGCCGAAGACCGATGTGGATCGGAACACCTACGACTTTTTCGAGATGGAACACGGCGTGCCCACCTATGCCTATGATTATGAAACGGCGGTGCACCAGGACCATGTGCTGGTTCCCTATTACAACTACGAGTCAAGACCCGCTTTCTGGAAGAAGGCATCTCCTATGATGATTTGTCCGAAGAGGACAAAGAGCGATATGAGGATGATTTCATCGAAGACGGTCAGTTGCCAGACTTTATCCCCTCTGCTGCCCTCAATAAATTTGTGTTCAACGAAACCACCGTGGACATCGTACTGCAAGACCTGATGGACCGGGGTATCAAGGTGGCGGGCGGCGACCGTCTGGGGAAAACCATCCTGTTTGCCCAGAACAAACGCCACGCGGAGTTTATTCTGGAGCGGTTCAATAAGCTGTATCCCCAGTACCGGGGCAACTTCGCCCAGCGGGTCATTTGCGACGACGCCTATGCCCAGACCATCATTGATGATTTCAAGCAGCCGGAAAAAGAACCGCACATTGCCGTATCGGTGGACATGATGGACACCGGCATCGACGTGCCGGAATGCGTCAATCTGGTGTTTTTCAAAAAGGTTCGGTCAAAGGCAAAGTTCTGGCAGATGATTGGCCGCGGCACCCGGCTATGCAAAGGGCTGGCCTGCGTGGACCAGATTGACGGAACCTATACCGACAAGCGGCGCTTTCTGATTTTTGACTACTGCGGCAACTTCGAATACTTCCGGCAGCACAAAGAAGGCTACGAAACCAGAGAAACCAAAACGCTGTCGGAAAACATCTTCGGCAAACAAATCAAAATCGCCATGCGCTGCAGGAAAACACTTGCCGTTGCGGAGATTATCAGGCATGGCGCAAGGAGATTGTCAACACCTGTCACAAGCAGGTGATGGCGCTCAACTCAGACCTGATTGCCGTAAAATTGCGGATGCAGTATGTGGAGAAATATAAAAAGCCGGAAGCCTTCGTGTCCATAAGCGAAGGTGACAAGGGCGAGTTGCTCACACAGATTGCACCTCTGCTACGCTCAGACGAGGCTGACGAGTTTGCAAAGCGGTTTGATAATTTCATGTATGGCCTAATTCTGGCACACATCGAGCAGATGCCCGCTTTCCAGTATGCAAAAAAGCAACTGTGCGACACCGCTTCCCTACTGGAGCGTAAGGCCAGCATTCCGCAGATCAAGCAAAGTTGCCCATGCTTCAGGAGATTCACACCGATGCATTTTGGGACGCGAATGATATTTTGCTGTTTGAGCAGGTTCGGAAGGAGCTGCGGGAGCTGATTCGATTTTTAGATGAAGGTGGCGTAGCACAGAGGCAGATTGTCACCAAGCTGACTGACCCGATTATTGACAGTCAGGAGGCGTCCAGCTGGAAGCTGCCTATGACTTTGAAGACTACCGTGCCAAGGTCAATCGCTATGTGAACGAGCATGGAAATACGCTGGCCATATATAAGCTGACCCATGATATTCCGCTGGCTATGGGCGATTATCAGGAACTGGAGTGGGTGCTAACTAGCGAATTGGGCAGCAAAGAAGATTATGCCCGAGAGTTTGGCGACACACCCTTTGGCTTGCTCATTCGCAAGATCGCTAAGCTAGATCATGAAGCGGCTATGCAGGCGTTTTCCGCTTTTATCAATGACCAATCTCTGAATCAAAAGCAGATTGCTTTTGTAAACAAAATCATCAATCATATTGAGTTGAACGGATATATGGAAAATGTCGCAGAGCTGACCAAGCCACCGTTTGACAAGCCAATCAGTTTTATCAAATTGTTTGATGCAAAAACCAGAACCGCTTTGATGGAGACTATCAATCAGGTTCGAGAAAACGCGGTTCAAATTACAGCGTCATAAACAATGAACTAGGCACGGAAATTCACCCTTATTCTGGGTGGATTTTCGTGCCTGGTCTTTTCTGTTCGGGTATGGGGGCACCATTGTGATAGCCACTGCACGGACGGGCGAGGTGTCCAGAGGGGCAAAGCCCCTTTGGCTCTGGGTCATCCAATAGGGGCGAGTAGCATCCCTATTGGCAAAGGGAGTCTAGAGGGGAACAGCGTTCCCTTGGCGGGAGGTTTCCAAAGGAGGGCAGTGCCTTCCTTGGCACACGACTTTCCCTCGGAAAGTCTAGTGTGTTATACCTTTGCTTCCGTCTGACGCGGGAAAGGGGTTGACGGTGTACTCTGCGGTGCGGCAGAGGGTGGCGGCAAACGCTTTTTCGCGGCAGTAGGACAGGCGGATTTTGTGATGTGAGCTACAGCACAAACGCAGGATTTTTGAGAAACAAAATCCGCCTGTCCGGAAAAGGAAGCAGAGGTATATAAAAGCCTTCGTCCCACCACAGCGCTGCCTTTGTTTCAACGTTTCTTCCGTTTTCCCTTGCCGTGGGTCATAGTCGTTTTCCCGCGCTGGCTGATGGGAGTTTTCAGGTGTTTGGACAGCTTCAGTACCTCGATCAAGTTGACAAATTGTTCCATTGTGATGGCATCGTAATCGATCCCTAATGTGGCAAGTAATGCTTTTGCTTTCTTTTCTTCCGAGCTTCCCTCAAAATTCATTGCCTCCCGTAACTGGTTCTGCATATTTTCTGCAAAGGAGACTTCATCCGCCGTCATGGTATCGGGGCGGTGTTCACTCCGAATATCACGAAGGATGCCTTTCAGGTCATCTGCAATCAGGCTTCCAAAATATTCATCTTCCCGAATCTGCGCCACTTCCAGCGTCCGCAGGTGCAGGTCATTTTCCTCGCCGCCATTTTTTATCAACGCCATCTGCCGGACGGCTTCCAGCACGGCGTTCATATCGTTGACGCGCATATCTGCGATCCGGTCAACGTAAATCTCGGCGTCCAGCATGAAACGCTGGAAATCCTTGTGGCAGATCAACTCCGACAGCAGCCGGTGGTTGAACTTGCCTGTTCTTAATATATCAATCGAAGCATCACTCAAATGCAGCTCATGCAGAGCTGTGTTTGGGTGATTTTTTGTTTCCGTCCGCCCCATCAGATAGTCGCAGGAAACACCGTAATAGTCCGCCAGCAACAGAATGCTGTACGGGCTGATGTCCTTGCCGTTATCCGATTCATATTTGCCAAGTGCGGATTTCGAGATACTCACCTCGGCAGCAAGCTGCTCCAAGGTCAGCTTTCGCTCTACTCGTAAATCTTTCAACCGCTCTCCGATTGTCAGCTTGACTTGCATACAGCAGTCTCCTTTTCCATTTTTCTGTATTATATCATGCTTTTCCGTTTTGTGTCTCAAAGCGTGGAAAATTTCAACTTCCACCCCACTTTTCCTACCTCTCGGATATACGGGAAACAGCCTGTTTTCTTACTAAAATTTAGACATAAACCACGCAGTACCTTGAAAATTTCATGATCGTCCGATGAAAATATGTCTTCCGGAGAAGTACCGCATTCCGCGTACCAAGGAAGAGTCAACGCCGGGGTAAGGACTCGGGTAGGAACGGCATTGGGCAGAACGGCGAAGTTCAATTATTTTATAGGAGGAAACAGGTATGGATTTATTTACACAAATCAAGATGGCAGTTTCCGTGAAAGAGGCTGCCGAATACTACGGATTGGAAGTAAACCGTGGCAACATGGTCTGCTGTCCCTTCCACAATGACCGTACACCCAGCATGAAGCTGAACGAGGATTACTTCTACTGCTTCGGGTGCGGAGCCCACGGCGATGTGATCGACCTTGTGGCAAGGCTGTTCAACCTGAGCAGCTATGATGCGGCGAAGAAGCTGGCGTATGACTTTGGGATCGACCCGGACAAGCCCCCGGCCGCGGCAGCGCTGCGGAAGCCGAAATATCCGCTGGCAAAGGCGTTCCAGAAAGAGGAACTACATTGTCAGCGGATATTGTACGATTATCTGCATCTTTTGGAGCGTTGGAAGATGCAGTACGCACCCAAAACGCCGGAGGATACTCTTGATGACCGCTTTGTGGAAGCCTGCCAGATGCTCGATTATATCGAGGATCTGACAGATATTTTAACCTTTGCGGAGTTGGAGGGTCGCGTTAAAACCGTGGATATGCTTCAAAAGGACGGCATGATCGACCGACTGGAAGAACGCCTGAAACGGACGGAAAAGGAGGTGGATGCCCGTGACGAAACGGAAATCAGCTAATTTAGACGCGCTCATCTGGTTTGACGGCACAAATATCAATGAGGCGCTGTTCTGTGATGAATTTCTGAGCAGCCGGAAAATCATCTTTGCCGATGGTGCTTTCTTTACACCGGACGGCAGAGTGACCGACGATCTGCCGCTCCGGGGCGAAATCTATGAGGAACTGAAATGCTGCGCCGTGAACAATATTCCCCGCAAGATCACCAACATTCTGGAAGTGATGAAGCTGGCGGCTCATATAGGGGACTTTGTACCAGAGACAGATAGAATCCATCTGGCAAACGGTACTTTGAAGCTGGACGGCAGCTTCACCGAGGGCAGACCGAATATTGTGCGGAGCAGACTGCCGGTGGCATATCACCCTGACGCACCGGCTCCCGTCCGGTGGCTTTCTTTTCTGGATGGGCTTCTCTATACAGAGGACATTCCCACCTTGCAGGAGTTTATTGGCTATTGCCTGATTCCCAGCAACAAGGGACAGCGCATGATGGTGATTAAGGGAAGCGGCGGCGAAGGAAAATCGCAGATCGGTGCTGTGCTGGGTGCGCTTCTCGGCAGCAACATGAAGGATGGCAGCATCGGCAAAATTTCTGAAAACCGCTTTGCCCGCGCCGACCTGGAACACATTCTGCTGTGTGTCGATGATGATATGCGGATGGAAGCATTGCGGCAGACCAACTACGTCAAGTCCATCGTGACCGCCCAAGGTAAAATGGATTTGGAACGCAAAGGCAAGCAGAGCTATCAGGGCTGGATGTTTGCCCGCCTGCTGGCGTTCTCTAACGGCGATCTGCAAGCACTCTATGACCGAAGCGACGGCTTTTACCGCCGCCAGCTTGTGCTGACCACCAAGGAAAAGCCTGCGGGACGGGTAGATGATCCTGACCTTGCCGAAAAAATGAAAGCGGAGGTCGAGGGTATCTTCCTGTGGGCGTTTGAGGGCTTACAGCGGCTTGTTGCCAACAACTTCAAGTTCACGGAGAGCCAGCGCACACGGGATAATCGGGAGGCAGTCAGGCGGGATAACAACAACGTCTTTGATTTTCTGGAATCCGAGGGCTATATCCGGCTGAAAGCAGACTGCACCATCAGCTCTAAAGACTTGTACGAAATTTACCGGATGTGGTGCGAGGAAAACAATCTGACACCGCTAAAGCGCCGCAGTTTCAGCGACAGTGTGATTGCCAGCCAGACCAAGTATAATCTGGAATACTGCAACAAGATCACTAACGCTGCCGGACGGCGCGTATGGGGGTTCTTCGGCATTGAGGCGGTTGCCAGACCCAATATAAACGGGTTTTCTGATGTTTCAGAGCGTACGTACGTACCGGAGGGATGGCAGGATTGATTTTGCCGCCGCGCCGTGTACGTATGTACGCAGCGTTTACACCAAAATGCTGCTATACTGAAAAATTCTGACCAGCAGAGCCTATATTTTCGAGCATAAATCAGGCCAAGTGAAATCCGCAAAGTATTTGCCTGATGGCAGAAATGGTTTCACGGAATCGCGCTGCTCGGAACAGCAAAGCAGATGCGCGGAAATATGAGAAATCACACGGTTTAGAGCAAAGCCACACGGAACAGAAAAGTCGATAGGTGTTACCTGTGAACAGGACATCATAACGGCGATTCTGAGCGGATTTGATGGCAACAGAATTTTTCACGAGGCAGCGAAGTGGATATGCCGGAGGTCGTACCGGCTTCGCTTTTTCATTATCTAATTATGGAGGGGATTTGAATATGAGTGTACGCAATGAGATCAAGCGCAGATCGTTCGCGCCGGTTTTACCATGCAGGAGGTTGTTGACCTGTTACATGATGAATATGGCTGGTCGGACAGCGTTTCCAATTTGTCCGCCAAGTTGCAGCGGGAGAGCATCCGCTACAAGGAGGTCGTGGAGCTGGCCGACGTGCTGGACTGTGACATCGTGTGGGTAAAGCGAGGGGCGCGCCGATGAAAGCACAGTACGCCATTCTCCGCTTTGCCAAGTACAAGGGGCCGGAGATCGGGCACATCGAGTCCCACAACGAGCGCACCAAGGAGAAATACGCCAGCAATCCCGACGTGGACACGTCCCGCAGCCACTTGAATTTTCACCTGATTACGCCGGAACAAAAATACCGGGCAGAGGCAGAGCGACAGATCAAGGACGCTGGCTGCCGTACACGCTCGGACAGCGTGCGCGTGGTGGAAGCACTTGTAACCGCAACGCCAGAGTTCTTCAAAGGAAAGAAGAAAGACGAGATCAAAGCCTATTTTCAGGAGGCGTTGGACTTCATCAAGCAAAACCAGAATCCAGAAACAATTATATCCGCCGTGGTGCATATGGACGAGAAAACGCCCCATATGCACCTTTCTTTTGTCCCGCTGACAGAGGATGGGCGGCTCAGCGCCAAAGAGATTGTCGGCAACAAGAAAAATTGACGCAGTGGCAGGATCGTTTCTGGGAGCACATGGTGAATAAATATCCCAATCTGGAGCGTGGCGAGAGTGCCAGCAAGACCGGGCGTAACCATATTCCGCCAAGGGTGTTCAAGGAGATGACTCGCCTGACCAAGCAGAAGGCCAAGCTGGAAGAATTGCTTGCAGGTGTCAATGCGTTCAATGCCAAGGGAAAAGCAGCAGAAATCGGCGCTTTCTTGGACAAGTATATCCCGGCTATGGAGCAGATGCACACGACGCTGAAAAAGTACAATACGGCGTTTACCGCCACGATTGCCGAGAACAAAAAGCTGAAAAAGAAAGCGGAGCAGTTGGCGCAGTCGCTGGACAAGGCTACGCAGGAAAGCACCTTGAAAAAGCTGGCCGACGCCAAGCTGCACCGGGATTATGAGGATGCCGTCGCCGTGCTGGATCGTATTCCAAAGGAAGTGCTGGCGGCATATACGCACAGAACGGAGAAAGAGAGGGAAACTGCCTATGGTAGATGAATGGAGCGGCTTCGCCGCTTTGCTGGCAAATTTGATTGAGAAGTATGCCGCAGTTCTGGATCTTGACGTGTTGCCCGATCTCGTCATAGAGGAAGCCGTGCCTGAAAAAGATGAGTCCAATAAGAATATTCACGAAAACGATATTGAACCAGCGAAAGCGGCATGATATAATTATCATGAAATAACTGTCCAAACCGCCATTGCAGGAGCTTTTGCTCCTGCAATGGCAGAAAACGAGGTGAAGCGACCATGGAACGCTGGGAGAATGAGCAGAACAATTCTGAAATGATGATTTATACCACAGAGGATGGCTTGACAAAGATCGAAACGACCTTTGATGGCGATACGGTTTGGCTGTCCATTGACCAGATGGCGGAGCTGTTTCAGCGCGACAAATCTACCATTTCCAGACATGTCAAGAACATTTTCACTGAGGGCGAATTGAAGAGAGAAGAAGTTGTTGCAAATTTTGCAACAACTGCCGCTGACGGCAAAACCTATCAGGTGGATTACTATAATCTCGATGTCATCATTTCCGTTGGCTACCGTGTGAAATCCCAGCGCGGCGTGCAGTTCCGCATCTGGGCAACGGGAATTTTGAAGGAGTATATGCGAAAAGGCTTCGCGCTGAATGATGAGCGCCTGAAAAATCTGGGCGGCGGCGGATACTTCAAGGAGCTGCTGGAGCGTATCCGCGATATCCGCGCTTCCGAAAAGGTATTTTACCGTCAGGTGCTTGAAATCTACGCCACCAGTATTGACTATGACCCCAAGGCGGAAATCTCCATTCAGTTTTTCAAGAAAGTCCAAAATAAAATTCATTATGCCATTCATGGGCAAACAGCGGCGGAGGTCATCTACACACGCGCCGATGCGGAGAAAGAATTTATGGGCTTGACCACCTTTGCGGGCAGTCAGCCCACGCTGAAAGAGGCGGTAGTTGCCAAGAACTATCTGAACGAGAAAGAGCTTCGTGCTATGGGGCAGCTCGTGTCCGGCTATCTGGATTTTGCGGAACGACAGGCGGAGCGGGAGCAGGCAATGACCATGCAGGACTGGGCAGAGCATCTTGATCGGATTCTGACCATGAGTGGAGAGCAGCTGCTGATTGGCAATGGAAGCGTCAGCCATAAGCAGGCTATCGACAAAGCAACCGGCGAGTACAGAAAATACAAAGCCCGTACTCTCAGCGAAGTTGAGCGCGATTATCTGGATTCCATCAAGCTGTTGGAGCAGAAAACAGATAAAAAGTAAGCCGGGGCGGAGAAGATATGATGAAAAAAGGAAAGATAAAAGTCTATATCTATACTCGCGTGTCCACTGCTATACAGATTGACGGATATTCTCTGGATGCACAGAAATCCAGAATGAAAGCCTATGCCGAGTTCAATGACTATGAGATTGTCGGTGAGTATGAGGATGCCGGTAAATCCGGAAAGTCCATTGAAGGGCGTGTAGAATTTAACCGCATGATGGAGGATATCAAGTCCGGTAAAGACAGCGTGTCCTATGTACTGGTGTTCAAGCTCTCGCGTTTCGGCAGAAATGCGGCAGATGTGCTGTCCACCTTGCAGGTTATGCAGGATTTTGGCGTCAACCTGATTTGCGTGGAGGACGGGATCGACTCATCTAAGGATGCGGGAAAGCTGATGATTTCCGTTCTTTCGGCTGTGGCTGAAATTGAGCGTGAAATATTCGTGTGCAGACAATGGAGGGCAGAATCCAGAAAGCCCGTGAAGGAAAATGGAATGGCGGCTTTGCGCCTTATGGCTACAAGCTGGAAAAGGGACAACTTTTCATCAATGAGGAAGAAGCAGCGGCAATCCGCGTGATTTTTGACCAGTATGTGCATACGGATACCGGCGCAAACGGCCTTGCAAAATACCTTGCAACCCACGGGATTCGCAAAATCCAAAGGCAAAACGGAAAAAATCCCTTATTCGATGCGGCGCTGATCCGCAGGATTCTGAAAAATCCGGTATACTGCGGGAAAATCGCCTATGGCAGACGTCGAACGGAGAAGGTGCATGGCACCCGAAATGATTACCGGCTGGTAGAACAAGACTATTATCTGCTGGTAGATGGTCTGCATGAGGGAATCGTCTCCGAAGGACTATGGCACGAGGCGCAGGTCAAGCTGCTGGCACAAGCGGAGAAATACGAACACGTCAACAGGGGCAAGGATACAAAAATACATCTGCTGTCCGGTATTGTGAAATGCCCGGTCTGCGGCGTAGGAATGTATGGAAACAAAAGCATCAAACATAAGGCGGACGGCTCAAAATACAAGGATTTTTATTACTATGGCTGTAAGCACCGTGCGATGACGCGCGGTCATAAATGCGACTTCAAGAAGCAGATCAATGAAGAACTGCTGGACAGCGCCGTTGCGGAGGTCATTGTAAAGCGGGTAAGCAATCCGAAATTTGCCGCCATGATGCAGGAAAAGATCAGCATGAAGGTGGATACCTCTGCCATTGAGCAGGAGATCGCGGCGCATGAAAAGCAGCTTCGCCAGAGTTATTCCGTAAAAGTGCGGCTGATGGATGAAATTGATTCCCTCGACCCGGACGATAAGCACTACATCAAACGCAAAGCAGACCTTGATGACCGGCTTTACAAGATGTATGATAAGATCGAGGATACAGAAAACCAGCTCGTTGCCGCTAGAGCCAAGAAGATGGCGATTGAGGCGGAAAAGCTGACGGGCGACAACATCTACAAGGTGCTGATTTTCTTTGATAAGCTCTATTCCGTCATGGACGATCAGGAAAAACGGCAGCTCATGGAATCGCTGCTATCCGAAGTCCAAATCTATGAGGAACGGCAGCCTAACGGCCAGTGGCTCAAGTCCATCATGTTCAAGCTCCCAATCATTACGGAAGATATGAACTTGAGTTTGGACAATGATGCACATATTGAGACGGTAGTGTTGATGTCAATGGTTAAGTAACAAAAGACTGAAAAACCTATAATAAAGGGATTCCCGAGCTTTATTCCAGAAATGGAATAGAGTTCGGGAATCTTTTGTTTATGTACTGACAATAGTTTCACATACTAGAATTATGCAAGGGGAGACTACAATGTTATTTTTCGGAGATTGAGACTAGAGAACTACTTTCTATTATAAATCACTATTGAATTCGTCTTTCGTGCAAATGTAAATTGCATTGTTTACAAACATGAGAATAACTTGCTCTGAGCTAAAATTCTCATCGACTCTTTTCTTCCTTGTAATTGTACTTTTAAATCCAGAACTAGGTATGCTGTGAATAATTTGAATTTCATTATCCGAAAATTCTTTAATGCAGTAGAAGTGGCATTTTTCTCGGGGGATTACAGTATAACTTAGAAGAATAATGTCACTTAACAATTCCTTTGAAAAGTTGTTTTTTATCGTGTTGGAATACTTTACTTTCATATACAAACCTCCTTGTAGTCGTAGATATTAGCTCTAGAAGCAGATATTATCAAGCACTGCCCACAAAATAATAACAATAAAAATTGTGGGCTACTTGTTAAAGCCACTGAAATGTGTTACAATTTTAGAAAACAGCGGGATGTTATATGAAACATAACTTCTCTAATAAATTAAGAAAGGAAGTATTACATGAATAATGCTGAAGACATGGTAAAGTGTTATGAAATGTTACGAACTGAGCTTAAAGTAAAAGATCTTGAAGCTGTCATGCGAGGTGATACATGGGAGCGTGCGATGAGGCTCATGGCTGATAAGATTAACTCAATTTCAGCGAGAGCAAATTCAGAGTCTGATGTTGCTACTCAGATTGATGCCGAAATCCTCGCTTTTTCTCATAATGTCTTAGAACCGAGCGGACGGAAGGGATTTGATCTGAAGAAGGAGCGTAAAGTTCAGATTGAAACTCAGGAGGCACCAGATACTGATGAGATTCAGAGATCTTCTGCAATTGGTACCATCGGAAAGAACGGACGAATTGATAGTAAGTATTCCTCTGTGGTTATCGAGTATAAGCAGAAAATTACTTACAAGAATAACGTGGACACAAATAAAGCCCTTGCACAGGCAGTGGATTATTTGAATTCATTATTCAATGAAAATGCAGGTACTTATCTTGGAATCATCACAGATGGAACACGTTGTCAGTTTGTACTTTTTAATGAGCAGATTAAAGTGGCATATGATAAAGATCATTCAGATATTCATCCTTTAACAGCGGTTTGCGACCTAAACGCCAAGATGGTTGATAGGATGATCAGATCCATAATAAATCTGCAGGTTAAGGCTCTGAATTCCGAGAATTTGATTGCTGATCTGGTTCACGATAAGCATGATGGAAAAACCATCGTAAACCATCTTACGATTGCTCTGTATAAGTCACTGGAGCAGATGGATAATGTCACCTTTGTTTCTTATGGTCAATGGATGAATAATTTTGGACTTTCTCATGATGATGCTTCAAAACAGAAAGCAATCGAAGAACGTAGAAAAGATCTTGCTGAGTTGATTGAGAGGGAGAAGATTGGTACTGATGAAGAGTATAAGATTCTCTTTTCACTTCAGACGGCGATTGCAATCATCGCAATGCTTATGGCCTATCGAGTTGTGATTCTTGTAAAAGGTCAGAGGCATGCATCTTTTCAGAGTCTGCTTGAAATGAAGATTGACCAGAAAAGAATAGAACTAGGGAAAATAGCGGAAGGAACTGTTTCGATGGAGTTAAATATTTATAACTTACTCGAAACAGGTTGTTTCTCTTGGCCATTTCATGAAACACATTGGACTGAAGAAATCAACAACTGTGTGAATGATATTATTGAGACATTGATGAGATATGAGACGATGCCAGAGTTGAATACTCGTTTTGATGATAATTCAGAGCTTGTAAGTCATACAGATGATTTGTTTAGGGATCTTTACATGAATATCATGCCGCCAAGTGTGCGACATTCTTTGGGAGAATATTATACACCGGAGTTTCTAGCTGAAAATGTAATTGATACCGGATTAGATTATATCCCGTTTGATAAGGAACATATAAGAGTTCTGGATTCTACCGCAGGTTCTGGAACATTTATTCAGAAAATAATTGAGAAAAAGAGGAAACGATACAAAGATTTACCGCACGAAGACGCCCTCAGATTTATTCTCAATGAAGTGGCTGCTATAGATGCCAATACTTTGGCGGTTATACTAGCTAGAATAAACTATTTCTTGGCTATTGCTGATCTTATCGATGGCGTAGAGAACGAAATATATATTCCGGTTTACATTGGTGATTCATCAGTACCAACTGTGAATAAGTTAACTGCTGATCACAAGTATTACATTGATACAATTCAGGTCGGTAACGGTGGAAACATCAAAGTTGAAATTCCTGTGCGTAGTACGATGGATCAGAAGAAGTTTATCAATGAAATGAATAACCTTTCTTTATTTGGGGATGCTTCTGACGAAGTGCTTTTAAAGCGCCTTGATAAGCTCTGTGAGAATGAACAGGATCTAGATGAAATCGTGGGATCGTGGAAAGAGCTGAGAGAAAACAACTTAATTACTCCAGCGGTAATGAATTCTATGATTAATAGCTACTTGCTGTGTAATATTGGTAAGTTCGATTTGGTTGTGGGAAATCCGCCTTGGGTAGACTGGAAGACTTTACCCTCAGTCCATAGAGAAAACAAAAAGGAAGTTTGCTATGCGAGAAGGCTTTTTTCGGGTGACGGTCGTACCGGTGGTAATAGCCTAAACATTTGTGCTTTGATTTCTAACGTGACTGCAGAAAACTAGCTTGCTCCAAATGGAGTGATGTCTATTCTAATGCCGCAAAGTCTTCTGTTTCAGCAAAGTTATGAGGGCTATAGAGAATTTGAATTATTTGATGGTAGAAAGCTTTATTTCCAGGAAATCATCGACTGGTCAAAATCAGGGCATCCATTTGCACCAGTGCAGCAGCTGTTCTGTACGTATGTAATGTCTGAGACAGTGAAGGATTATACCAAGGGAATTCCTTTAAAGCATGTAGAACTCATCAAAGGTAACAAACTTGATAATATTAAACCGATGATTAATTCCAAGAATTTCCATAATTACTTTACAGTTGAAACTGGTGTTGTAGGAAAAGCATCTAGTTCTCGTTCTGCTTTCACATATGCAAAGAATTCTGAGGAGTTGGCAGAGTTTAATCTTGTAACTGGAAAAACAGATTATATTGGACGCGAGGGTGTTGAATATTATCCGCAGGAGTTACAGTTACTGCATTTAAGAAAAATCAATAAAGAACGCGGTACAGTTGAGTTGGAAAGCTTTGATAGTACACGCTCGAAGATTAAGGTCGGAAAGCGTACACCAGAGCTTGAAACAAAATATTTAAGACCTCTTGTAAAGGGTATTAATATTTCGAGGTTTCACGTTGATCCGTCTGAATTTATTGTGGTGTTTCCATATGATGAAGAGCATTCTCAGGTTCCTCTTTCTAAGGAAGAACTGTTAGAAGAATCTCCTAGATTATTAAAATACTACGAGACAAACAAGGAATACCTTACTGTTCAAACCGAATATAGCGACAAGATTATTGGTAAGAAAGAAGCTCCTTACTATGCTCTTGCGAGAACAGGTATTTATTGTCATGCTGATTGGTATGTGATTTTCCGAGATAACACAAAGTGGGTCGCCGCAGTATCTGGAAAAATTGATACTGAGTGGGGCGGTATAAAGAAACCAGCTTTTCAGAATCATTGTGTCTCTGTTTGCCAGAGAGCTGATGGAAGCTTTATTACTGAAGATGAAGCCCACTATCTTTGTGCTATTTTGAATTCACACATTGTGGAGGATTATATTTTATCAACAAGTGATAAGCGAACATTCAAGATTAGAATTCCTGTTCGTATCGTGGAGTATGATGCCAGAAATGAGATTCATGTGCAGCTTGCAGAACTTTCTAAGATGGCACATGAAAAATATGCGGATTTAGTTTAGTAGAGAAGCTAGATATAAGATTGATAAGCTGTATCTTCAGTCATTATCATAATTGCGTATTGGTGTGATAGTGTGGATAGCTCTATTTATAAAAATGAAGCTCATGGAAGTTATATGCTTCCGTGGCTTTTCGCAATATGCAACTAATTGAATTACAACATAAATGGTGGATTAGTGGTATTGTACTAAAAATTAATTGAACGGTTAAGGAAAATGTGTGAATTATATTGCTCAGTTGCATCTGTATATTATTATGCCTATAACGATGACAAAAGTGGATGGATTATAGAATAGAAACTCAGATGAAATAGAACAAGCACCTTGTTGACAATATTCCAACAGGGTGCTTGTTTTTTGTATTATTTTGATTCTATTTCTTTTAGCGTTTTTCCATTTTTATTTTTCCAAGTGGCAGGACCACTTACACTATAACCGGTTACAAAATCAGCAGCAGCGGATGAACTCGAAAACAGGATATCTTCAGTGGTTACAAGGTCAGCACTGATATGACCGGCGTCAAAATGCTTTTTTCGAAGCTTTACCATACCTTTAGATAAAGATTTTTCGGAAGTCTTTTCGTTTATCTTAGCACCAGCCAGAACAACGAATCCTTCTGCAGTAACAGTCCCAATGGCATCCGCAGATCCAGCCTTAAGGTAGAGAAGATTTTCTCTTTGCTCTTTATCAGAGGAGCTAACTTGCCGTAATGGTTCCAAAACCTTATATCCAAGGGCATTGATAAGAACCTTAATATTGTCTAAAAACTCATCCATTGCAGCAACTTGAGATTCTTTAAGAACTGTATTTTTGTAAGTGTTCTTTGTAAGAATTTCATAGCGGTTACTGGATTTTGCAAGTTCTACAAGTCTATTTTCTAAATATCTAATTAGTGCTTTATTTAAATCCCGACCAATAAATATTACTGCTGTATTCCAGTAATATTTTTCTTTTTCTGCAGCAGCATCACGAAGGTGCTGAACCAGACGTTCTTTTACATTTTCTGCTTCTCCAATGTAAACTGAGTCCCCATCGTTGTCCTCGTCCTTACAAAATAAGAAATATACACCTGGTTCTTGTAAATCTTTGCGAGTGCAATCGCTTATTTCAATTCTTGGAATTTTAATTGCCTTACCATTCCAATTGGATAGTTCTGCGGTAACTATACTGTCGGCAGTTCCATTAGCAAGGAATAATTCTATTGATTTTCCGTGCATAATTAGTTCTCCTTGTCTTTGGTTGTATTTAGTCGTCAATAGTTTCAAGAATATCTTCAATATGGCAATTTAGTGTTTCGCAAATTTTCAAAAGTACATCAGTGGTGATGTTGCCGCCTTTTCCGAGCTTGGCTATTGATGCGGCACTGATTCCAGCTGCATCTTTTAATTGCATCTTGGTCATACTCTTATCTATGAGTAACTTCCAAAGTTTATTGTAACTGATTCGCATAGTTCCTCCTTATTGTTCATTTATTGAACATCAAGTAAAAATCCATATCTACCAGGCTCAAGTCCCTTAGTAAATGTGATGACGTTTGCACCGGCCTTCTCATAATCCGGTTTCGGAATATGTCTGATGTTTTCCAGGATTATGATCTGACCGTCATTTTGATGATTAATAAAGAAATTAAACAGCGCTGTTCGCATACTTTCTGGTGCAGTATCGGCAATTCCTTGATCAAGGCCGAGAAGCGGCGTGTCAAGAATAACAAACCCCGGATTGTATGTAGCGTATTTTTCCATATAGCTCCGGAACACAACAGCAACAACACTGTTAAGGAAAGAACAATAACCCTGACCGTTTACGTCTGCTTTTTTGTGACCATTAATTTCAATATCAAAGTCTTTCATATTGAATCGAGCCGTGGTTAAATTTTCATACGAACACTCGATCAGAGCCTCTTTAAGCATTGTATCAATGCGTTCTTGGAAAGTATCATCAAAGTATTCCTTCGGATGATATTCAATATGAGATTCATCCTCGCTTGGAAGCTCTCGAAGATCTGTTTCCCAACTGGATGCAAAACTATCAATAACCTGAAGTTCCTGTTTAATCTGAATATAGGTACGATAAACGTTCAGAGACTGCCTTAATGCATCAGCTTTTGGTTGAAGTTCCTTTTCTATCATAGTTTCAATGTTGTCTCTTTTGGTTTGAAGGACTTTTGAGGTTTTTATCGATTTCTTGTTTCTCCTGATTGAGATCTTTTTCGGTATCTTCAAGACCATTCATCTGGAGCATTATACGGTCCAATTCGGCCTGAGCCGATTCAATATAAGTCTTTTTACTTCGGGCAGGAAGCTTTCCAGCACAAAACGGGCAGGTTTGATTTTGTGGCATATGCCTGATTTCAACCTCACCGTTTACGATAAATGACAATCTCTTTATATCAGAAACATACTGTGTTTTTAGTGAGACATAGCGAGTCTGCAGAAGATCGCACTCGGCTGCTCTACTTTGAAGGTGAAGGATCTGACTTAGTAAATCACGACTTTGATCGACAGCCTCAGAAATCTGTGCTTCAGTATTTTGGAGACTATCTATGATAGCCTGCATTTCCTGTTCAACGTCCACACCGTTAAATGCGTCCAGGTTCTTTTGCAGGTCTTTTTTCTTATCTGAAGCAAATTGAATTTTTTTATTAACATATTCTTCAACGGCCCGCTTCCGAGCTACTCGGATTTCTTTCTTTGTCTTTGCATCGGATTCCGCAAAATCTCTTCCAGACAACAAAAATAAAAGAGAAGAAAGAAATGGTGTTTTTCTGTTCCTTGTTCTGGTTCAATAACCGAAGATTCCTTGGAAATTTCGCTAACATGGAATAAGAGAATGTGGATGAATGTTCGCCAGGTTAGCCTTTTCTTGTTGAAATCTTTGTTGCTTACAATTTTGTGTTCTCCTTCAATTCCGATAGCATTTAATAGCAAATCACTGAGGATCGGAAGAGGTTCTTTCTTCTTTGACGGTTTTAGATCGTATGTGCCATTATCAAAACCTGGAACATCTGTTACTACATCAACCTGATTTTTTCCGAGTGCGCGGGAAATAGTTATATTACCTTTTCCAGTGTGAATGGAAGCTCAATGGTGCTGTAGCCAAAGCTGTCATCAAAAGGTTTAGTTTTGCTGCCAAAGCAAAAATCAATACACTTGATAATGCAAGTTTTACCGGTATTTGACCGGCCCTGGATTATGTTTAATCCTGGGCGGAGGTCAACGGATGAGTCTTGCTTGCCGCTACCTTTTGCAGTGACTTTTGTTATATAAAATTCACTCATAGTTACCTCCTTAAGGAGTTGACTGCTGCATGGTTAATAGTATTTATAAGTTCCGTCTCGGGAACATGACCATATTTGCTATGAACATTTTTTACGATCTTTAAATACTGTTCTTTGTAATCTGAATCAAGTGCTTCTACATATTTTGTCCCGGATGAAGATAAAGAATATATGAAGCCATTCTTGTTACGTTCAACGGTTATTAACCCATCAAGAACAAAAGACTTTACACCTTCTGAGCATATGGCACGTTTAGAAGTTAGCTCACTGAAACTAAAATGGTTAATACCGCGGAGATTGTTCTCTGCAACTCCTAAATCATTACCATATATTGTCATGAAATCGTAAGCGACTATTCGATCGATTGTTATTCCGCGTTTTTGAGTGATATAGAGAATCAGCATTGCTCGTAATCCGGTCTCAAATGGTGTGTTGAAAAGGTCATTCATCGATATTCACCCACGATTTTATAACATCGTCGTTTACCAATATATGACATACGCCTTTCTTTTCTAAATTTCCTATAAGACCGATTATGCTCATAAGAGAGGACTTGGTAAGGGTTGTGCTTGTAATTTTATCAAGAACAGCCTGTAGTCGATCATATCCGGTGAGATGTCGTTCATCATAGTAAGTTGTTGATATCCCATCAAAGGCATCATCTTTGAGTGCCTGAAACTGCTGTTCTCCGTCAGAAAATACTTCTCGGACGGATCTTTGAATACTCTCTGCACTGTAATAAGCTTTTCTTTGTTCAGCATAATTTCTACGTAAACCAGGCGAAAGAGTATCAATCATGTCCGGGGTTACAGCTTTGCTTATTTTTTCAGCATACACTTCGCATAGAGCATTGACATAAGGTAATTCGTGTGGAGCAATTGAACTTTGAGGAACTAATTGTACAGGTAACTTTACTGTTTCATTTCCAAGAAATACAGTCCTCGATGTACTATCATAACGCGTTGGTGTAATAGGAACGTAAGGCTTACCGTCTTTGTCCTTTGAGTTTGAACTCTGATTTCCGAATATGCTTACTTCAACATTTAAATTATCAATGCGGTCCGCATGAATTGATCGATCTCCGTACTGGTTTACTTCTGTTATTGGAGTAATATTATCCGGCTTCTTTTGAATTTTATCTGCCATTATCATTCCTCCATTACAGTTTTAGATTTTCTACATGATCAATATGCACCGGGTGGTCGCCGTACTGATTAACAATGGTTTGATGCACTACAGATTCTTTAGTATCTTTATTGGACTCAGAGTCAGCAGAGGCTTGTTCAGAAGATGCAGCCTCAGTAGAATTATGATCCAGTGCTGGTGCGGGCCATAGTTTTAAATATAGATCACGTAGCTTACAGCGCAGTTCATATGATTTTGGCATGAGTTCATTGCGTAGTCTGTCGCCTTCTTCAATAGAACTGTTTCTAAATATGAGACGTTCACCATCGATAGCCTTTAAATATTTGTCTGAAAGATAATACAAGTAATCCGATAAGGTTTGTAAAACTTTCTGAATCAAAATCTGCTTATCTGGTTCCTGTATTTTTCGGATTTCAAAGTTCCACTTTCTAATCAAGAAATCGATCTGATCGGGAAGGTATAGTGAAATAGGCTCTGCAGTAGGGTCTTTTTCAATGCAATATTGCATGATACGATCGCTTTCAGTCTTAAATGTATAATACAAAATTCTTCGACTGGATCTCTTGGGTGAGGGTTCTTTCTTTTCGTTATCTTCTGATTTTTTCTGACATCCCATGCTCTTGCGTTTTTGCTGCAGTAGCAAAAGCAAGAAGAGGTTTGGCTATTTGATCGGCATTGGGAATCTGTTTTTTCTGCGCCTCAAGCGCATCAACCAATGGTTGAAGGGATTTTCCTAAATGTTCAGTGATTACTTGGTTGTCGTTGCATGTATCTGAATAACCATAAGTTTCATTGTTGGAAGAAAAATCTTTCGATTTAGAATCCAATTGCTTAGCAACTGCATGGTTGAAAGATACATTCATCGGATTAATCCCTTCTCCGATATTGCTTTTGAACTTCCACTCTGCTTTTGGACTGGACTGTGTATACCACGATTCGAATGTAGGTCTGCCTGATTCACAATCAGGGCAATTTGTCATGACGTAGTAAAGCACACTGAGCAGAAATGGTAGCAGCTCAATGGACGCCGCAGTATGAAGATCGCTGACCTTGAGTGAGTCGGTGTAATTGATTGCGATATCAATATCAAGTTGCTCTTGCTGCATGGTTTCGATTAGTGCGCGAACCAGCCATTCACATTTCTTTTCATTTAAATATGTATCGATAAACCCTGACATTCTTTCGAGAAGGTCGGGGTCTTTTCTTTTGTATTGAGCATCAAATGCAGACTGGGTTGTATGCTCTGTAAAAGGAACATAAACACCCTTGCTGGAAGAACAATTTTTATAGTTGGATACGCACTTATTAAAAGCTTTTCCGGCATAATTCATTTTCTCACCGGTAACCACTTCAATAAGTCCCGAATATACATCAGCAGCGGTCAATCCATCAGTTCCGCCTGATCGCTTATTTCTTGCTTTACGGCGAGGCTTTCTTGTTTCTAAGAACAAATCAAAGAGTGTACCGCCGCAAAGGTGTGGAATCTTGGTTGGGGCCATCTCTATAACCTCCTTCAAAATTAGTAACCTTATGTCACCTTAGTAACATCAAATGCCTATATCCCTTGTTGACGAAAACCTTATCTACATTAGGGTGAAAAGTGAAATGTGGGAGATAGACGTGAATCAACACGGAAACATACATTTTTTATAGTGTATCACAGAATTATGAACATTTCTATTGTTTCTATGAAAGTTAGAAAAGCGTAAGCGAATTTATTCCTGCGAAAACGATATTCTCCTTCAGTTAGATATTAATCTCAATTGTCCGAGATGGCCATTAGGACGATGGGACGCATAGTGAGCTTAGGTCGTTGTGATAAAGACAACGATTGAAGTGAAGATGCCCCACCGTTATTTTCCTGCGCTTATTTTTGAATTTCAGGAGTTTGTGGTCATTTTCGCTACAGGATCTTCTTGCGTCCCACCGTACCTGGTTTCGGACGGAAAGGACGCAAGAATGAAATTAAAGATCCGTTACGAGAACGAGATGCAGATTCTTGAGTTAGACTCTGCAACAACTGAGGAGCTGTGGGTATCGCTTTCTCTTGAAGGTGAAGGGCTCACACAGGAAGAAAAGGAGACGCTTATTCAGGATACCTGGGAAGAGCGTTTCAACAGGCCAGACTATAACAGCTGGCACAAGTTCGACCGCCATCGTGGTCGCAGTAAAGCACAGCCGGGGAAAGATGATGCCGAAGACGAGGTCGATACCAACGAACCGTTAATGGAAGAAGTGGCCGATGATCGTATCTTCTGCAAAGATGAGATTGAACGTAAGGAGCGTGAAAGCTATTCGGCCATTTGTGATTGGGTACGTAAGGTCCTTGTGAAGAAGCCAGAATGGGCCGACGCTTTTATCGCCGTTCGAATGGACGGTGAGTCAATCCGTGAGTATGCCGCAAGAATCGGTGCGGACGAGAACAACATCACTCAGAAGTTGAAGCGGGCTGAGAAGAAGCTTAGAGAAAATTACAAGAACCGTCAGATTTGACTGCCTGACGGGGCTACCCGTTAGCGGGTAACCTCGGCAAATTTGTATAAGGAGGCAGTTTGATATGACAAATGATATCAAAAATCATGACCGGAAATATCGGCCGCTTGTATATGTAGCAAGTGCGTATTCCGGTGACGTAACTACTAATATAGAAAAAGCCAAGCAGTATTGCAGGTTCTCTTTGGAACAGGGACAGATACCGCTGGCACCGCACCTGATGTTCCCACTTTTCATGAATGATGCCGATTCGTCTGAGCGAGAGCTTGCAATATTCATGGATGTAATCCTTCTCGGTAAATGTGATGAGCTTTGGGTATTTGGAGATAGCATTTCAGAAGGCATGGCCGTTGAAATTGAAGTTGCAAAGAAGCGTAGACAGCCAATTCGATATTTTAATTCTGCTATGCAGGAGGTGACCGATCATGAATGAGATTAGAGCGATTCAAACGGAATACAGAGGTTACCTTTTCCGATCAAGGTTGGAAGCAAGGTGGGCGGTCTTCTTCGATGCCTGCGGTGTGGATTGGGAATATGAACCAGAAGGTTATGACCTGGGCAATGGACTTTACTATTTGCCAGACTTTTTGCTTCACGGTGTAACTATTAACCACGGATATTTCAAGAAGAATTGCGACATCTATGTTGAAGTAAAGGGTCAGATGAACGATGCTGACGCTGAGAAGATCAACCGATTTTATGCAGCAGGTTATCCGGAAGGTAATGACTGGGGTGTTTCACATACAGCAGTTCTGGTGGTTGGGAATATTCCTGACGGTGAAGATATGTGCGAGATTTTAGATAACCTGCAGACGGAAGCCTACCACGATCATCATGGATGGCCAAACTTTTACAACTTCGAGACCGTTGACGGGGACTATTTTGGTGCCTATCCGGGAGTGGACAAGCACGGCAAGTTTAATCTGTTCGGCGATGACTCCACCTACCTTTGGAGCATGAACTCGGATGTGACGGAACGAGCCTATCGTTTGGCAAGGCAGGCAAGATTTGAATACGGTGAAACTCCAAAGGTAAGGAGGTATAGATAATGCGTGATTTAGCAATTGCCTACGGAAATAATCGGCAAGCGAAGAAATGGGTTAATAAAACGATCAGTTATACAGATTTGAAAGAGCACCTTAAGGTGACAATCCGCACCACGGAGTCGGCTGAGGAGTACGCAAGATGGGTAAAGCACAAAGGGACGCTGCAAAAGACCACGGTGGTTTTGTTGGAGGCGTTCTGGCCGGCGGTCGCAGAAAAGTTGATACGGTTGAGTTCCGATCCATGATAGCTTTGGCTTCCTTTCTGAATGAGCAGATTGAAGCAGTCACAGAATACTCGGATGCGCTGGTACGAAGGCTAATTGAAAAGATTACAGTTTACGACGAGATGCTGATCGTTGAGTTCAAATCAGGCTTGGAAGTAGAAGTCGATGTATAGGGGATTACTTGCCAGCGCTCCTTCGGGAGCGCTTTTTTCGTGTTTCTAATTTTTGATGAAATTTATGATGCCTTATGATATAATAAATTACACTGGCAGTGAAACTGAATTTAATTCCAGCGAGGTATGGAAGGTATGTTAAAGAATAATATCGAGATAGATGTAAAAGTAAAATGCGTAGAAGAACAGACAACGCAGGCTGAGTTAGCTGAAAAGGTGGGGACATCTCCTTCATACGTTAACAGACTTATTAAGAGCCCGGAAAAGATTATAAATGCTACCTATATAAAGATGCTGGAGCAACTTGGCTATGATATTGAATTGACCTATGGCACAGGCTTCGATGTTTGCAAAGAGGTACGGAACAGCTCAACCGTTCCCATTATATTTTTGACAGCTTCGAATCAGGAAATCAGCATTGTCCGAGGACTTGATATGGGTGCCGACGATTATATCACCAAACCGTTCAAGCTGAATGAACTTCTATCCAGAATTAAGGCAATCCTGCGCCGTTCCTTGCAGTTTTCCAAAGCAGATACCCTTTTGGAAGCTAATGGCGTTCGTGTGGATATGGCAGAGCGGCTCGTCTGGAAAAATGAAAAACCGCTTGATCTCCCATTGGTGGAATACAAATTGCTGTGTCTGTTCATGCAAAATCCCAATCACCTTATGCCGCGCGAAATGATTCTGGATCGGATGTGGGATGGCAAATAAAGATGGCACTTACAAAGAAATTTACTATTATGTATGTAGTCGGAATAGGATGGTTCGGGGTAAGCATTGTGAATATAAGGCAATGCTGAAAAAGACCGATATTGAACCGATGGTCATTGAGGCAATTCGTGAGATCGTAAGGAATGAGGAATATGCCCAAGCCATTAAAAAACGGATTGGAGTTCAGATTGACACGAAAGCAGTGGATAAAGAACTGGAGGGCTATCAGGCAAAGCTGAAGGAAGTTGATCTGAATAAAACAAGATTGGAACGGGAAATTGACAGTCTCCCTGCTGATGCAAAATACCGGGAACGAAAGCTCCATGATATGACCTTGCGGTTAGATTCCCTATATGATGTCATTGTTGAGCTGGAGGAAAAAATCGAAGATGCCAGACTTCGGCGAGATGCAATTAAGCAGCAGGCAATTACTCTTGAGAATATTTACAAAATCATGGTGAATTTCAACTGCGTTTATAATATAATAAATGACGAAGAAAAGAGAAATGTGGTCACAGCCTTGATTAAGGAAATTGAAATTTACAGGAATGACGAGTCTGAATATCCGCTAAAGCGGATTGGTCTGAATTTTCCGGTATTCAAGGATGGCGGGGAAGTTACGGAGCTTTTGTGGGACAAAGGGAATACCGTTGAGACGATCTGTCTACTGGTGAAATAACATGAAACCACTTATCCATATTTACGGCGCATCCGGGTCTGGTACATCTACGCTGGGACGGTATCTGGCGAAGCGGCTGGACTTTGCCTTTCTTGACGCGGATGACTATTTCTGGCTGCCCACAGATCCGAAATTTACGAAAAAGCGTCCCATAGAACAGCGTGTGCCACTCATGCAGCAGGACATTGCCAAGGCAGAAAATGGTGCCGTTGTGTCTGGCTCGCTGATCGGCTGGGGCGATGCACTCATACCAAAGTTTACACTGGCGGTTCGCGTTGTGACTGACACACCCACCCGGTTGGCCCGCATAAAGCAGCGCGAATATGCGCGGTTTGGCAGCCGCATACTACCGGGCGGTGACATGCACGAACACCATTTGTCTTTTTTGCAATGGGCAGCCGGGTACGATAACGGCGCCTTGAGACGCGCAGCGCGGCCCGGCACGATACATGGCAGAAAGCGCTGTGCTGTCCGATTCTGGTTGTGGACGGCACGGCGCCTCTGGACGAAGCGGCAGCCCGCGTGGAGGAACTGCTATGATCTGCAAACTGACCCCTGAAGAAGAAGTCCGTATGCACATTCTTTTGAAGGGTATTGCCGATGACCCCAACGCACAGGAAATGCAGAAATTTCATCCAGCACGGCAGCGTCACGACCTATGAACACTGTATGCGGGTGACCCGCATCGCATTCTGGCTCAACATCCATCTGCGGGCCAACGCCGATGAGGCCAGCCTTGTAAAAGGTGCGTTCCTGCATGACTTTTACCTGTATGACTGGCACAACTGCCGCAACATCACCCATTGGCACGGCTTCAAACACCCGCGCATCGCGCGCTATAATGCGGAGACCGTGTTTGCCTGAGCGATAAGGAAAAGGACATCATCCAAAGCCACATGTGGCCGCTGACGCCCACCGATATTCCCCATAGCCGGGAGGCAGCGCTGGTCTGCATGGCGGACAAGATGTCGTCCGGCTACGAGACAGTGCTGGAACGCAAGGCACAGCGAAAGGAAAAACAAGAGAGGTAACGATAATGATCGATCAATATACACGCACCCGCGCCCAACTGGGCACGCCCGCGCTGGACGCATTGCGCAGCGCCCATGTGGCGGTGTTCGGCATCGGCGGTGTGGGGGGACAGGCCGTTGAGGTGCTGGCGCGCAGCGGGGTAGGGGAGTTGAGCCTCTTTGACAGCGACACGGTGGCGCTCTCCAACCTGAACCGTCAGCTGGTGGCGCTGCATTCAACGCTCGGCATGTACAAGGTGGACGCTATGGCCGCCCGCATCGCGGACATCGACCCTACCCTCACCGTACACCCAAACCGGATGTTTTACAACGCCGAGACCGCCGACAGCGTGGATCTGACGCAGTTTGACTATGTGCTGGACTGCATCGACACGGTCAGCGCCAAGCTGCTGCTGATCCGCCGCTGCAAAGAGGCCGGGGTGCCGATCCTGTGCAGCATGGGGGCCGCCAACAAGCTGGACCCCACGGCCTTTAAGGTTGCCGATATTGAAAAAACAGCGGTGGACCCGCTGGCCAAGGTTATCCGCATCGAGTGCCGCAAGCGCCGCCTTGGCAAGGTCAAGGTCGTTTTTTCGGAGGAACCGCCCCTGCCGCCGCTGGCGGAGGAGACACTCGAGACCCTGGTTGCCGCACGCCGCACCGTGCCCGCCAGCAATGCCTTTGTGCCCGCCGCCTGCGGGCTGGTCTGCGGATCGGAGGTCGTGAAGGATCTGCTGCGCAAGGCGGGGGTCTATCGCGGTCAAAAATAATTTTTGTGCGCCCTGTTTCAGAAAAACGGGGCGTTTGCATCGTTTTGCATGAAAAACCCCACTTTGCGCCCCGGTTCTTCTTGACAATTACACCAAAGCAAAGTAAAATTATATATAGGAAATAAAGAGCCAAACGGCAGGTCTGCCCTGTGCGTGGCTCCTTAAAGGGTGTCGCCCACCGGGAACGCCGCTTTTTTACGATATTCAACGTCGCTAAGACGGTTCTGTGTATATTCTGCGTGTAGGGGCATTGTGCGCCTTTTTGGCCGACCTGCCGCGTTTCTTCCTGTAACAATATCATAACGGAAAAGCGTCCCGCTGCGCCGCATCCTCCTATTTTAATAAGGAGTGAAACCAACTATGTCACCAATTTTGATCGTGGTGCTGGTTCTTGTTGCTGCCGCTGTTGCCGGGGCGCTTGGTTTTTACCTCGGCGGTGAAAACCGCAAGCGCACTGCTGAGGCAAAGATCGGCAGCGCTGAGGACGAAGCCAAGCGCATCGTAAACGATGCCATCAAGGCTGCGGAACAGAAGCGTAAGGAAACCATCATCGAAGCAAAGGACGAAGCCTTTAAACTCAAGAGCGATGCTGACAAGGAGATCAAGGACCGCCGTGCCGAGATCACCCGTCAGGAGCGCCGCATCGACCAGAAGGAGGAGGCCCTCGACAAGCGCACCACCCAGATGGAACGCAAGGAGGAGGACCTGAAGCGCCGCACCGAGACTGTCGAGGCTCGTCTGGACGAGCTGGAGCAGCTCAAGCTGCGCCAGACCGAAAAGCTGGAAACCATCGCGGCTATGTCCAAGGAGGACGCCCGCGCCGTCCTGCTGAAGCAGGTGGATGACGAGCTGACCCATGAAAAGGCGATGAAGATCAGCGCCTATCAGGCAAACATGAAGGACGAGTGCGACAACCTCGCCCGCGAGCTGATTGGTCAGGCCATTGCCCGCTGTGCGGCCGATGCCACGAGCGAGGCCACCGTCAGCGTTGTGCCGCTGCCCAGTGATGAGATGAAGGGCCGCATCATCGGCCGTGAGGGCCGCAACATCCGCGCACTGGAGACCGCCACCGGCTGCGATTTGATCATTGACGATACGCCGGAGGCCATCACGCTGTCCAGCTTTGACCAGACCCGCCGCGAGGTTGCCCGCATGGCCCTTGAGCGCCTGATCGCTGACGGCCGTATTCATCCCGCCCGCATCGAGGAGACCGTTGACAAGTGCCGCCGCGAGCTGGAGATCCAGATGAAGCGCGAGGGCGACAAGGCCGTTATGGAGCTGGGCGTTCACAGCCTGCACCCCGACCTCGTCAAGCTTATCGGCCGCCTGAAATACCGCACCAGCTTCGGCCAGAATGTCCTGAGCCACTCTCTCGAGGTGGCATGGCTGGCCGGTCTGATGGCCGGCGAGCTGGGCGTCAATGTCCAGCTGGCACGCCGCGCAGGTCTGCTGCATGACATCGGCAAGGCCCTTGACCATGAGATCGAGGGCAGCCATGTCCAGATCGGCGTTGACATCTGCAAAAAGTACCGCGAGAACCCGCAGGTCATCCATGCCATCGAGGCGCACCACGGTGATGTTGAGCCCAAGACCACGCTGGCGTTCATCATCATGGCCGCCGATGCGATCTCGGCGGCGCGTCCCGGCGCCCGCCGTGAGAACATGGAAAGCTATATCAAGCGTCTGGAGACACTGGAGGCCCTCTGCAACGGCTTTGAGGGCGTGGAAAGCTCCTACGCTGTGCAGGCCGGTCGCGAGGTCCGCATCCTTGTCCAGCCGGATAAGGTCGGCGATGACGAGGTCATTCTGCTGGCCCGCAATGTCGCAAAGAAGATCGAGAACGAGCTGGATTACCCCGGCCAGATCAAGGTCAGCGTCATCCGCGAAAGCCGCGCCACCGAGTACGCGAAGTAAAATTCACAACTGCTACAGCAACAGGCAGACCGTCAGAATTGGCGGTCTGCCTGTTTTGGGTTGCCGGTTATTCTCTGATAGGGTCAGGCGGATAGGAAATCTGCCCGGCAAAGGGATGCCTGCGCATGGTAAAGCACATCATGGTATAAAAGAGCGCCGCCTCCACAGATTCGTGGAAGCGGCGTTTTACTGCTAAGGCTGTCTTATTGAGGTTTTGTAGATTTACACAAACATTATCGGCGGCTTACAGATGCAGCACTCGATCCTTGATCTCGGCGGTGCGGCCCTGATTCCAGAACTGGGTGCCGATGTAGCCGCAGGTGCGGCGGGCGACATTCAGCTTGTTCTGGTCGCGGTTGTGGCACTTGGGGCACTCCCACACCAGCTTGCCGTCCTCCTGCACAATCTGGATCTCGCCATCGTAGCCGCAGACCTGGCAGTAGTCACTCTTGGTGTTCAGCTCGGCGTACATGATGTTCTCATAGATGAACTGCATGACCTTGATGACGGCCTCGAGGTTGTCCTGCATGTTGGGCACCTCCACATAGCTGATGGCACCGCCCGGGGACAGCTTCTGGAACTCGCTCTCAAACTTCAGCTTGGTGAAGGCGTCGATCTTTTCCGTCACATGGACATGGTAGGAGTTCGTGATATAGCTGCGGTCGGTGATGCCGGGCACAATGCCGAAGCGCTTCTGCAGGCACTTGGAGAATTTGTAGGTCGTGGATTCCAACGGCGTGCCGTACAGGCTGAAATCAATATTGTGCTGGCTCTTCCACTTGGCGCAGGCATCGTTCATATGCTGCATGACATGCAGCGCAAAGGGCTTGGCGGCAGGGTCGGTGTGGCTCTTGCCGGTCATATACTTGCAGCACTCATACAGGCCTGCATAGCCCAGACTGATCGTGGAATAGCCGCCGTAGAGCAGCTTGTCGATCGGCTCGCCCTTCTTCAGGCGGGCCAATGCGCCGTACTGCCACAGGATGGGCGCGGCATCGCTCAGCGTGCCCTTCAGGCGGTTGTGGCGGCACATCAGGCCTTATGGCACAGCTCAAGCGCTCGTCAAACAGCTGCCAGAACTTGTCAAAATCGCCGCCGCTGGACAGTGCCACATCCACCAGATTGATCGTGACAACACCCTGATTGAAGCGGCCGTAATATTTGGGCTTGCCGTTCTCGTCCAGATAGGGGGTCAGGAAGCTGCGGCACCCCATGCAGGTAAAGCAATGCCTTCGCCGTTGGCATCGACCTTGTACTCCAGCATCTTCTTTTCGCTGATATAGTCGGGCACCATCGCTTGGCGGTGCACTTGGCGGCTAGCTTGGTCAGGTAGTAGTAGGGCTGGCCCTCATAGATATTGTCATTTTCCAGCACATAGATGAGCTTGGGGAAGGCGGGGGTGATCCAGACGCCGGCCTCGTTCTTGACGCCCTGATAGCGCTGACGGAGCATCTCCTCAATGACGATGGCGAGATCCGACTTCAGGCGCTGGTTGTCGCCGGCCTCGTTCAGGTACATAAAGACTGTGATGAACGGTGCCTGACCGTTGGTGGTCATCAGCGTGACGACCTGATACTGGATCGTCTGCACGCCGCGCTTGATCTCCTCGCGCAGGCGCTTTTCAACGATCTCGGAGAGCTTCTCCTCGCCGGGGTCAATGCCCAGATCCTGCATCTCGGCCTCGACATCGCGGCGGATCTTCTTGCGGCTGATGTCAACAAAGGGGGCCAGATGGGTCAGGCTGATGCTCTGGCCGCCGTACTGGCTGGACGCGACCTGTGCGATGATCTGGGTGGCGATGTTGCAGGCGGTGGAGAAGGAATGCGGCTTCTCGATGAGGGTGCCGGAGATGACGGTGCCGTTCTGCAGCATGTCATCGAGGTTGACCAGATCGCAGTTGTGCATGTGCTGGGCATAGTAGTCGGCATCGTGGAAGTGGATGATGCCCTCCTCATGCGCCTTGACGACCTCCGGCGGCAGCAGCATACGCATCGTCAGGTCCTTGCTGACCTCGCCGGCATATAGTCGCGCTGGACGCTGTTGACGGTCGGGTTTTTGTTGGAGTTCTCCTGCTTGACCTCCTCATTGTTGCACTCGATCAGCGAGAGGATCTTGTCATCGGTCGTGTTGTGGGTGCGCTTGAGGCTCTGGACATAGCGGTAGGTGATATAGCGGCGCGCGACCTCGTAGGCGCCGGTCGCCATAATGGCGTCCTCCACAAGGTCCTGAATCTCCTCAACATTCATGGCGTGGCTGCGGTTATAGCAGACCTCCTGCACATGGTCGCTGATCTCGATGATCTGCTGCTTCGTCAAGCGCTGGGCTTCGGGTACGACCTTATTTGCCTTTGTGATGGCCGAAATGATTTTGGTAATGTCAAAGACAGCCTCGCTGCCGTTGCGCTTGATGATCTTCATGGTAACTCCTCTTTTTGCAATCAATAGACAGGGTGTGTATAGTACAAATCGTATAGTTTGTCAAATCGTACTAAGCCCGCTTTGCGAGCAAGACTATCATACCGCACCGGGCTGCAAAAGTCAATCGGCAAAACCACAATATATAGTGGGTGAAGTGTGAAATTTAACAAAATGTTCCGTTTTTATCGCTTCATCGTTCAAAAACAAACATGCCAAAAATCAGGCGGAAATTTTAGCTATTTTGGTTGGTTCTACTCTGGATAACGGTATATCGCATAATATTGGCCTGCCATGCAGAAAGTCCCGCTTGAATTGTACCGGATAAACTGGTATACTGGTTGAGGTTTTGGGGTAGTATGCCCCAATACATACAAGATATTGGGTAACACTGTACAAGTCAGGGCAAGGACAGCCCGCAGGAGAACCGCTATGAATTACGCTACGATCAAATATTGTGACATTGCCAACGGCGAGGGCGTGCGCACCAGCCTGTTTGTATCGGGCTGCCGCCGCCACTGCCCCAACTGCTTCAATGCAGTGGCCTGGGACTTTGGCTACGGTGCGCCCTTCACCAAGGAGGTTCGCAACGAGATCCTTGAAAGTCTGGCCCCCGGCTACATCAACGGCCTGTCGCTGCTGGGCGGCGAGCCCTTTGAGCCGGAGAACCAGCGCGAGCTGCTGCCCTTTGTCAAAAATGTCAAGGTGCTGTACCCGAACAAAACGATCTGGTGCTATACCGGCAACAATCTGGAGCATGAGATCTGGCAGCCCGGCCCCGGCCGCTGTGAGGTCACCGATGAGTTCCTGCAGTATATTGATGTGCTGGTGGACGGCGATTTTGTGCAGGACCAGTATGATATTTCGCTGCGGTTCCGCGGCTCAAGCAACCAGAGACTGATCGACATGAACAAGACCCGCGCAGCGGGCAGGGTGGTCCTGTGGCAGGACGACCCGATCTTTGCCGACCACAGCATGTGACGGTTGCCCATTATTATAAATAAGGAGAAGTATAACCAGATCATGAGCTGTCAGGCAAAATCCAAATCCATGACCGAGGGCCCGCTGGCCAAACAGATTCTGCTCGTCAGTCTGCCGCTGGCACTGTCCAACCTGCTGCAGATCCTTTTCAACATGTCCGATGTCGCCGTGGTGGGCCGCTTTGCAGGTTCGACCGCATTGGGGGCCGTCGGCTCCACCTCCACCTTTGTCACCCTTTTCACCGGCTTTCTCATCGGCCTGAGCAACGGCGTCAATGTCTTGGTTGCGCGGTACTATGGTGCCCGCCACCCCAAGGATGTCAGCAAAACCGTACATTCGGCGCTGGTGGTCAGCCTGCTCGCCGGTATTTTGCTGCTGGCCGTAGGGCTGTTCGGCTCCCCCGCGCTGCTGCGGCTGCTCAACACGAAGGAGGATCTGCTGCCCGGCGCGATCCTTTACCTGCGTGTCTATTTTCTGGGCATGCCGGCGCTGGCGCTCTACAACTACGGCAATGCGGTGTTCAGCGCCATCGGCGAGACAAAAAAGCCGCTGGCCTACCTGTCCGTGGCCGGTGTGGTCAACATCCTTCTCAACCTGTTTTTTGTCATCATCTGCAAGCTGGATGTGGCCGGTGTCGCGCTTGCCAGTACGATTGCCCAGTGCCTGTCGGCCGGGCTGATCCTGCACGCCCTCACCAAGGTGGAGGACTGCTATGTGCTGGATCTGCACAGCATCCGGCTCGACCTCGGCACGACAAAGCGTATCCTGATGCTGGGCATACCGGCGGGCCTGCAGAACGCGATCTTTGCCATCGCCAACCTGTTTATTCAGGCGGGCGTCAACTCCTTCGATTCTCTGATGGTCAAGGGCAACTCGGCCGCCGCCAACGCCGATGCGATGATCTATGACGCGATGGCGGCCTTTTATATGGCCTGCGCCAGCTTTATGAGCCAGAACTACGGTGCCGGCAAGCTGGACCGGATGCGGAAAAGCTATTTTATCTCGCTGGCCTACTCCTTCGGCGTGGGCCTTCTGCTGGGCGGTGGGCTGCTGCTATTCGGCCGCCAGTTTCTGGCGCTCTTCACAACCGAAAGCGCTGTCATCGACGCGGCATGAAGCGCATTATGGTCATGGGGCTTGCCTACTGCATCTCCGCCTTTATGGACTGCACGATCGCCGCCTCGCGCGGGCTGGGCAAAACCATCGGCCCGACCGTCATTGTGATTCTGGGCTCCTGTGTGTTCCGCGTGATCTGGGTCTACACGATCTTTGCGCATTTCCACACGATCCCTTCGCTGTACCTGCTGTACCCCTTCTCCTGGCTGCTGACGGCAGCGGCCGAGATCGTCTACTTCATCTTCAGCTATCGGCAGGCGATCCGCATCTTCCATGAGCGAGAGGCCCTTGCACAGCTGTAAGAGCGCAAAAAAAACAGAGAGCAGCTCCATGCGGGGCGCTCTCTGTTTTTATAGGGCTTACTTCCGGTATTTTTCCATTTTGCGCAGCCTTTGCAAAATAGCGCCGGGCTTGCTATAATAGGAGCAGAAAAGTCGAAGGTCTGTGGCGGGAATAGGGCCGCAGCCTTCAGAAAGCAAGGGTGAAAGCAATGCAGACCTATACCTATGTCTCGAAAGGGAAATTCGAGCGGCGGGAAAAGCCCAAGCCGGTGCTGCAGGATGCGCGCGATGCCATCGTCAAGGTGACCCTGGCGAGCATCTGCTCAAGTGATCTGCACATCAAGCACGGCAGCGTGCCCCGCGCCGTACCGGGCATCACGGTCGGTCACGAGATGGTGGGCATCGTTGAGGCTGTCGGCTCTGCGGTGACCCATGTAAAACCGGGGGACCGCGTGACGGTCAATGTTGAGACCTTCTGCGGGGAGTGCTTCTTCTGCAAGAAGGGCTATGTGAACAACTGCACCGACAAAAACGGCGGCTGGGCACTCGGCTGCCGCATTGACGGCGGGCAGGCCGAATATGTGCGGGTGCCGTTTGCCGATACCGGGCTGAACAGGATCCCTGACGGCGTGACCGACCGGCAGGCGCTGCTGGTCGGCGATGTCCTCGCCACCGGCTACTGGGCGGCGCGCATCTCTGAGATCACCGAGGAGGACACCGTCCTCATCATCGGCGCCGGGCCCACGGGAATATGCACCCTGCTCTGCGTTATGCTCAAAAAGCCGCAGCGGATCATTGTCTGCGAAAAGGACCCCGGCCGCATCCGCTTTCTGCAGGAACAGTATCCCGATGTGCTGACGGTCACACCGGAGGAGTGCGCTGCCTTTGTGCAGGCCAACAGCGCACACGGCGGCGCCGATGTAGTTCTGGAGGTCGCAGGCGCATCCTCCACCTTCCGCCTTGCGTGGGAGTGTGCAAGACCCAACGCCATTGTAACGGTGGTCGCGCTGTATGACACGGCGCAGACCCTGCCGCTGCCGGAGATGTACGGCAAAAACCTGACCTTCAAGACGGGCGGTGTCGATGGCTGCGACTGCGAGGAAACGCTGCGCCTCATCGCAGAGGGCAAGCTGAATACCGAGCCGCTCATCACCCACACTTACCCCCTGAGCAGGATCGAGGAGGCCTACGATCTGTTTGAAAACAAGCGGGACGGTGTGATAAAGGTTGCAGTCGAATGTCAAAGCATTGACTGATGCCGCCGCACCGCAAATCAACAACTGTAAAGGAATGACCGTATGACGAATCAGAAAACCCTTTCCAGCGGCGCAGGCCGCTTTGACATCAGCACAGCGGGCCTGCACATTCTGGCTATGACCTTATGCTGATGGACCATCTCTGGGCCACGCTGCTGCCTGCGCAGGAGTGGCTGACCTGCGCAGGCAGACTGGCTTACCCCATCTTTGCCTTTATGGCGGTGGAGGGGTACTTCCACACCCGCAGCTTCCAGAAATACGCACTGCGGATGCTGGTTTTCGCCGTGCTGTCCGAGGTTCCGTTCAATCTGATGTGCGGCGGGACATGGTTTTACCCGGTACACCAGAATGTGATCTGGACGCTGCTGATGGGTCTTTTGGGGGTGCATCTGCTGGAAACGGTGCGCCGCAATCAGAACCCCGCTCTGTTTGCGGCGGCCGCAGTCGGCGTCATTCTGGCGGGGCGGTGCTGGGACCCTCTGCATGGTCGATTACTACGCTGTCGGCGTGCTGACGGTGCTTGTTTTCTACTTTTTCCGGTTGGCCGGGCTATGGTGGGTGGCCTGGCAGGGCAGCTGGCTCGCGCTGTACTGGCTCAATGTCGAGATGCTGGGCGGCTGATGTATCCTGTGCAGCTGTTCGGCGCTTCGTTTGAGATCTGCCAGCAGGGCTTTGCGCTGCTGGCGCTCGTCCCCATCTGGCTGTATCGCGGGCGGCAGGGATACCACAGCCGGTGGTTCCAATATTTCTGCTATGCGTTTTACCCCGTACACATGCTGGTGCTTGCACTGGCTCTGCAGTTCCTGAACCGCTGACACCCAATAAGCAACAAAAACACCCCTCTCAGCATGAACCGCATCCCGTCAAGCGTACAATGAAATAAAATAAGATTTTGCTGCCAAGAGCACTGCTCTTGGCAGATTTTTTGCGCAGCAAATGCCATCTGGTACTTTTCCATTGGCGTAACAACCCCAAGATTGCGCTGTAAAGCACTATACAGAAAAAGGGCTTCCGCCAGCAGATGCGGAAGCCCTTTTTAAGAAGGAGAATAGTGAATATCAGTTTTTCATTTCGGCGCGAATCTTATCGTTGGCCTCCTCGACCTTCATGCGGGAGAGGATAAAGGTAATGATGGCGTCCAGCACAAAGGGAATCACGAGGTACATGAGTTTCAGCATATTGATGCAGGAATCCGGCTGCACGGCCAGCGCCTTATCATAATGCTGAACGCCAGCAGCCAGCCGGTGATGGCGGTGCCGAGACCGCCGCCCAGCTTGACACCGAGCGAGGTGCAGGAGTACATTGTGCCGTCCACGCGCTTGTGCTTCGTCAGCCAAGTGTACTCGGAGCAGGAGCGATAACGGCGTTCATGGTCCGCCCTGCCACGGGCCTGACCCAGTGCAGCGATGGCCGTGAAGAGCAGCATCATCTTTGACATCGCCGGTGCAGTATAGCCGGCACAGCAACGAGCGCACGGGCTGCGGTAGCAAGGGCATAGCTGCCGACATTCAGCTTGTACATACCGTGCATCTTGGCAACGAGGGTCGGGGTAAAGACCAGTGCGATGATCAAAGGAATGTTGATGGCCCAGGAGAACACGCCGAACAGGTTCTTGTCGCCAAGGATATGAGCAGTGTAGTAGGTACCCATACTGATCATGGCACCATGGTGCGTGAGAACTGCAAAGAGGGCTTTGATAAGAACCTCGGCAAGAATCTGCCGCCTGTCATCACGAAGTCGAAAATTGTTCCGGCCGACAAGGATTGGGAGTTTATCGTCAAGATGACCCTGATCATCCGCGACATTCTGTACGGCAATCCGCGTTTGGACGAGATGGGCTGGCATGAAGAAGCGCTCGGTCGCAACGCCGTGGTCGGCGGCTTCCAGGCCAGCGCCAGTGGACAGACTGGCTGCCGAACGCTGACTTCACCGAAGCCATCATGCTTCCACCTTTGACTGGAACGGCCCGAAGGCCCCGACCCCGTTCGCTACCGAGAATGACACCTGCAACGGCATTGCCATGATGCTGGGCAGCCTTGTTTCCGGCTCTGCGCCGTGCTTCCATGACGTGCGCACCTACTGGAGCCCGGAAGCCTGCGAGCGTGTGACCGGGCAGAAGCCTGACGGCGTTGCCGCCAACGGCTTTATTCACCTCATCAATTCCGGCGCAACGGCCTGGACGGTTCCGGTGCCTGCGTAGATGACAAGGGCAATCATGTGATGAAACCGTTCTGGGAGATAACCGATGCGGACATCAAGGCGTGCCTGAACGCCACCGATTGGTGTCGTGCGTACTATGAGTACTTCCGCGGCGGTGGATATTCCAGCCATTTCCGCTGCAAGGCAGAGATGCCTGTTACGATGCTGCGCTTCAACATTGTGGAGGGCATTGGACCCGTCCTGCAAATTGCCGAGGTTGGACGCTGATCTGCCCGACGAGATCCACAACACTATCGACAAACGCACCGACCCGACCTGGCCGACCACATGGTTCTGCCCGCGCCTGACCGGACAGGGAGCGTTCACCGATGTGTACAGCGTTATGGCAAACTGGGGTGCCAACCACGGCGTGACCGTTTACGGCCATGTGGGTGCTGACCTCATTACACTGGCCAGCATGCTGCGCATCCCTGTTACGATGCACAATGTCCCTGCCGAGAAGGTCTATCGCCCCCACGCATGGGCCAGCTTCGGCACGCAGGATCAGCAGGCTGCGGATTATGCTGCGTGCAAGCAGTACGGACCGCTGTATCGGTAAGTTACCTGTCGTAAATATTCTGCCGGAAAGATTTTGACATAGCCCTTAATACCAGTTAAGGAGAGGTTTCCTTGGAAGCCTCTCCTTGTTTTTTTCATTTGGAGGTATACAACAAATTCAAAAGATAAAAAGTACCCTGAGACCTCTTTTCTCAAAGTGCGGTTATAATCCGTTGCCTATAACTTAATAGGCTTTTCCTCTATACGGAGAACCGCATTATGAGTTTGTCGAATGAATAACTCTGGCAATTCCACGCGAAAAACGAAATGGAATTACCGCTGCCATATGCGAATCCTGACGGTATATGCTCCACACAGGTGGACATATACTGAAGAATTTGCGTGTGTCAATTTTCAATTCGACAAGATTCTTTGTCGCTGTCGTTCACCACCAGTATTCCCATCGAAGAAAAAATGATAGGCGTACAGAAATGATAAAAAAGAACGATGGCATATCCAAAGATGATATATGCAAACCAATTTACTGCTTATGTGGTTTTGGCAGTAAAACGAAAGCGCCAATCCTGCATCGGTATAATCATACCTGTTTACCGGTATAATAAGGTTATTCCTTTACATAAATCGGCACGATACAATATTATCGGGGTGAACAATTATGCCGGTTGATGAATTGACTGCACTGGGGCAAAAAATGCGTCAAGCCCGTAAGAATGCAGGGCTGACTCAGCAAGAACTTTCAGACCAAAGTCATGTTTCTGTAAAGCAGATTGCCAATATTGAAAAGGGAAAGATGAATCCATCTTATTTGATTTTGCGAGCTTTAGCTAGGGTTTTACATATTTCTCTGGATACACTTATCAATCCTGACATTTCGTTAGACGATGAAAGGGCAACCCAAATGAAATTGCTCTATTCTAATTGCCCTTCCGAAATGAAAGAATCTCTGCTTCACCATACACAAGAAACAGCGAAAGAGCTCACTGAACTATCAAGAAAATTAGAGAGCTTCTGAGCAGTAGAGTGAATCTAAGGATTTATCTACTGCTTTTCTCTTTATATAGAAAATAAGATTCTCAGTCTCAAATATTTTCTATATAGTAAAGTAAGTCTCCGCATCCCTACGAACGCCATTAATATGAACTTCAAAATGTAAGTGGTTTCCTGTTGCCCGCCCTGTATGACCGACATAACCAATGACCTCACCCGCCTGCACCTGCTGACCGGTGGTGACGCAGATGGACGAGCAGTGGGCGTACAGTGTTTCCAGCCCGCCGCCGTGGTCGATTTGAATGTAGTAACCGTAGCTGCCGCCCCAACTGTCAAGACCGTTGGCAACGATGACGATGCCGTCTGCCGCAGCAAGAATCGGCGTACCCTCGGCACAGGCAATGTCGGTGCCGGTGTGGGAGCTTACCTCGCCGGTGATGGGGTCCACGCGGTGACCAAATTGAGAAGTAATCGTACCCGCCACCGGCAGCGGCCATTGCAGGGTGCCTGTCGGGACGCGGGTGCTGTCCGGGTTCATAAGTTTCCCCCCGCCCTGCTCAAAGCCGCCGAGCAATTCTCCCCACAGTTCCTCATACTGCGGGTCTTGTAAAAGTTGCAGATAGGTGTTCTGACGGGTGGTGAAATGATAATCTGCCGCCATCTCATCGGGTGTTTTGTGGGTCAGCTCAATAACAAGGACGGTTTCAGTTATCTCTGTGGTGGTCGGGTTTCCGTCCTCATCGGTGGTTTCTATTGTGGTAGTCTCCGGGTGGGTGGAACAATCCACCGCATTCATCGCCCACATAGTTTTCCGCAGTTTATCTACCTGCTCCTCTGTCAGTGCCGCAACGGGTGCGCCTTGTTCATTTCCTGAAACATACGAAGAAAAGACCGCCAGGACATCTTGCCAACGAATGTAGTACACGTCATCGTTGGCTGTAATGTCTTGGCGGTCATGCTGTACGGTGTCGGAGATTTCTTCCAGCCTGTCGCGGTATTCTGCTGTCAGTGTTTCTACTGCCTGTTGCACGGTAATTGTGTCGGTGTTGGGCGCATTGGCGGCAAAAAAGATGCCATAGGCCGAGCCGGACACAAAGGCCACAAGCTGATGACAATAATAATGCTGAGTGCCACGCTAATCCCTGCAGCAATGGCCGCGACAAGACTGTGCAGGCCGACAAGAAAATGCCGTATTGCCGAGCGCACCGCCACAGCCGTCTTGCGGGTGCTGCTGGTGGCTTTCTGGATAGCAAGCTGCACTTGACGGGTACGGGTCTGCATTTGTGCTTGGGTTGTTATGCTCCGCACAGTTTCAGTTGCGGCGGTTCGCAGTTGGCGCTGACCTTGGGTCATACCACGAATATCTCGTGGCGCGGTCTTGGCGGTGACGACTTTTTCTTTCGCCCGCTGGCGGGGCAAATCTGCCCCACGGCGCGGGTGCCGCTCTGCATCGGACAGCGTGCCGCACTCGACTTGTTTGAGGCTGACACCGCGCTCATTGGCGGTGTGGACGCGTGTGGTTTCGGTTTGTTCGGCGGAACGGCGTTCCCGGTATTTTTCTATCTGTTTGCGGGCAATCTTGCGCCCTTGCTGCACGGTGAAATCTGTGTTTTGCTTGATGACCGAATAGGATGTATCGGTTACCACCGAGCTGGTATCTTGCGCAGTTGTATAATCACCGTCTCCCTGCGTAGGAGTGCTTTCTCGCAGCATGGTTCGGCTTTTCTCCTTGGCCTCCGCCCACGCCTTTTTCAGCGCAGCTTTCGGGATTTCCCCGGTTGCATTGCTTCTCGGCATATGCGCGGTTGGCTTTTCTTTAATATCTTTCATGGCATCACCCCACGTCATAAATTATTCAAATTGAATTTCAAAATCGTTCAAACAGCTTTTAAATTCTACACACAAGTCGCCGCTATAATAAGTCTCGTAATCAAAACAAACGCGGGAAGCATCCCGCACACCACTGCGCCTTAGACCATGCCAGAGCAATCGCTCGGTCAAGGCCAGACAACAAATTGGCTAAAGGGCCATTACATATAAAAAAGCAATGCTGTATCTTCCGATTCTGGACGATACAGCATTTTCTTTGCAATTATGAAAAGATGTTGCTATAATAGAATCATCTCTCTGAAACGCGAGGTTTCTCCCATGAATTTATATATCAGTGCCGCCGAGTATGACTACCACACCCTGCTGAAAGTGGCCGAGATGGCAGGGCTTGCGGGAATCATTGGTTTTCATGAGGCCGGGGACGGCTATCTGGTAACTTTCCCGGATGGTGAAAATGCTGAGGCTCTCATCAACGATTATAAAGGTCGGCTGCGCGATTTGGAAAACAACATTTGGATGCACTAATGTAGGCATACAAATCGAAATTATTCGGGAAATGTGATTAACAGCGATGCAAATCCTGATGTCGCAATAAACACTTATCGATCGTCTACTAATTCTATGCCCGAAGTCAACTTAAAAAATCTCATAGGTAATAAATTTGCTGATGTTGTGATAACAAGAAACGGAACATCTTATAGTGTCGGGCCTCGCGCCGGAATCGGCACACGTTACTTGCAAAGAACATCATCTATTTCAAATTCTGGTGGAGGCCAATATATGCGGTAGGGGACAACGCCGTCTCCGTTTTACGCATATGATGTTCCTTATAATGTTTTCACCTGACTTTATGGTTGAGAAATATGAAAAAAGCCGCAAGATTCTCAATTGAAATTCTGTCCCTGCTTCTTCTCATGAGCCACTTTTTGGCTGGTTGCTCGGAAGAATACGGTTATAATTCCGAGGTTGCCGCCACAGAGTCTGCAACGCCAGCGCCAACAATTATTGATGAGGACGCGACGGAAACTGTTCCGTCTTCCGGCGAAGAACTGCATATGCTTACCGCACAACAGGGAATTGCCATGACTGTGGGCGGTGAAACAGCAAACGGGTGTTATAGTTTAGATCCTTACCCGGACGCATCCGCAGATATTATTTATTATGATTACTTAACGCAGGAATGCATCAGGTTATCTGCTGACGCAAATTTGGGGCATGATCCTGCAAGTACCGCCTACATCCCATCCTTTAAGGGTGGCGCAAGGTGCTTTGTTGTAGGGGATTATCTGTATGTTATAAAAACGGACAGCCTTATACAGATGCCTCGGTATCGGGTAATGACCCCACGGCCAGAATCTACAGCATGGCATTGGATGGTTCCGACAGAAAAATTCAGGAATACGGGTCGAATGTGGTTTTCAATTGGTTTGGAGGCGTTGCAGGCAATGGAACGGATGCCCTTTTCACAATTGTGTCCATTGTCGACCCGCAAAAAGCGGAGGTGAAGTCCGCTTTAGTAAAATTCGGAAGAAATCTTTCGGGATATGAAATTTTATATGAGTGGAACGATGACGTTGTTGCTAATCTGGTCGGAACTTGTGATGATTCTTTTATTGCTACCATAACGTCAAAATCTGACCCCACAAAAACAGAATGGATAAGTATATCGCAAGAAAGAGTGTTGAAAGACAACTTACTCGGCGATGAAAAGGAATCCAATATCACGAGCTACACGATTTATGATGGCATTATGTATTACACAAAAGAAAAATCTGCCGCCGTTTACCGCTATGATATTCTCCATGATGTTCATCTTGAAAGCCTCGAAACTGATGAGTATGAAGATTTTCTTCCCTCTCGTACAATGATAAGTTGTGAGGTTAGGGATTCACATTTAATTCTTTATTTAGCGAACGAAGCCCTGTACAAAGGTACTTATGCTTCTGTTGATTTAGATACAATGCAGATTGCCCCATTGAATCTTTATGCAAAAGAAAACGGAGAAGATGTCTTTGTGGGAATATTTGCAGAGGGCGAAAAAGATTTCCTTGTTCGTGTTGGAAAATTCACACGAAAAAGAAACGATTACGGGACGGATGGAACCCCTTTCACCTATGAGCAAAGTTTCGAGGATTATGTACTCATCAGAAAAGAAGATTATTGGAATAGCCGGCCTAACTATCTAAGATTCAAATATTATGAGTAATCATGTGGATACAAATTTGATTTTGAACGCATGGCCAAAAGCAAGGCGCTGAGCTTTAGCTGATTATGAATCTTACTTTGTGCGATTAGCGCAAAACCTATCTGCTGCCATACCGCTGCGGGCAGGGAAAAACACCCACAAATCTGTGCAGAGCAGAGTCACCCCCCCGCAACAACTCCGTAACAACCCGGTGCTACCATGCGGGCAAAGCTTCACCATCTTGCACAAAAGAAAGCGTACATCTGCCATGCAACTGGAACTGAACAATCTGCGCAAAACTTATCTGCTGCCCGCCCCGCTGCTGCACCGCCGCGGGCAGGGGCAAACCGAAAATCAAACAGGCTCTGGCTGGGGTGTCGCTCACCCTCGGCCCGGGTCTGTATGGTCTTTTGGGACCGAACGGCGCGGGCAAAAGCACGCTGATCGGCATCATCACCGGCGGGCTGGCCGCCGATTCGGGCGAGGTGCTGTGGTGCGGCCGCCCGGCGCGGGGCATCGCGTTCCGCCGCGTGCTCGGCTATATGCCGCAGCAGCAGGGGCTATACGAAAGCTACACAGGCCGCCGCTTCCTCGCTTACATGGCAGCGCTGAAGGAAATCCCGTGCGCCGCCGTGCCCGGCGAGGTTACGCGCGTGGCGGGGGCGGTGAATCTGACCGACGAGCTCGACAAGCGGCTTTCGGCGTACAGCGGCGGCATGAAGCAGCGCCTTTTGTTGGCCGCTACCCTGCTGGGAGACCCCAAGCTGCTGATTTTGGATGAGCCGACCGCCGGCCTTGACCCCAAGGAGCGCGTGCGTCTGCGCACACTGTTGGCCGGCATGGCACAGGACCGCATCATTCTGGTGGCAACGCACGTTGTCTCGGACGTGGAAAGCGTGGCAACAAAAGTGATTTTGCTGCGTGCCGGGAAAATTGTGGATGCCGCCCCCGTGCCGGAGCTGATTGAAACCTACGCCCCGGGCGGTGGACTGGAGGACGTGTATCTGACCGTGTTCGGCGAGGAGGACGGCAAATGAGCCTGTTTTGGGCCGAGCTGCGCAAGGTGTGGGGCAACCGGCTGTTCCCGCTTTTACTGGCCGTGCTGGTCGCCGCCAACCTGCTGCTGCTCTGGATGGGCACCCGCCCCACCTCCGGCCAGCCGTCCGCTGCGACTTACCGCGCCGTCGGCGCGCAACTTGACGGCCTGACGATGGAAGAAAAGGGCGTGTACCTGCACGGGAAATATACCGAGATTGAAAGCCTTGTCAAGATCGGCGGCTTCTACCGCGATATGGCCTACGCCGCAGCAGCTACCTGCAAGCCTACCGCGACGAGAACGCTGCGATGTTCGATGCCTACGAGCAGGAATACAAGGACAAAAGCTATACACTGTTCACCGAGACTGAACACCGAGTACCGGCTGTTCAACCAGCTGCAAAATGAGTACGACACCGTGGCCGCCTACACCGATTTTCTGGACGGCGTGCAGACCAAGGCAACGCAGCTGGCGGGCATCTCGATCTTTCAAAACGACAAGACCGGCTACGACCTAAAGAATATTGAACAGACCGCCGAGGTCTACGCCGGGCTGGGCGCGACCGAGATCGACTACTACCCGCAAAAGGGCCTGTACACGGCGATCTCCTACGCCTTTACCGACCTGATTTACTGGCCGCCATGCTGCTGTTGGCACTGCTGCTGGTAAGGCAGGAGCGCGACAGCGGTTTGTTAGGGCTTGTGCGCAGCCTGCCGGGCGGGCGGCTGCAAACGGCGCTGGCTAAGCTGGCGGCGTTCGGCGTCAGCCTGTTGGCCGTGCTGACGCTTTTGTACGGCGTAAATTTGGCTACTGCAGTGCGAGCTTTGGTCTTGGCCCGCTGACGCGCACGATTCAGAGCGTGCCGGCCCTGATGCGCTGCACGATGCAAATTTCCGTGGGGCGGTATCTTGTTCGCTTTCTGCTGGCCAAGTGGGCCGGGGGCGTTCGTGAT
>ENA-OQLB01000082-OQLB01000082.1-human-gut-metagenome-genome-assembly--contig:-NODE-82-length-53568-cov-4.793473_pt1 | contig 53568 bp, 56 predicted proteins | sample MGYA00242656_ERZ504813 | MGnify/ENA primary metagenome ERZ504813 (study PRJEB26092, sample SAMD00036388) | human gut metagenome | host: Homo sapiens | study: EMG produced TPA metagenomics assembly of... | reverse complement strand
GTTACTGTTCACACGATGTGCGACCAGCAACGCATCTCGCCATTTTAAATCGCCTTTGGCGATGGGGCGAGATGCATTCAAGCCAAAACATGCATCCTCCGTGTCAATCAGCGGAGTGATTGACAGGGAATGAACAGTAACCTAATACTCGTCTCTGCTAAGATCAGATATGAAATAGCGTATATTTTGTTATAGGAATGCCATTGGCATTCCCTAATTTAAGGAGGTCCTTGACATATGCTTTATGATGCGATCAAAAAATTAGTACAGTACGGAATCAATACCGGAATCACTCCGGAATCCGAAAGAATTTATACAACGAATCTTCTTCTGGATCTGTTCCACGAAGATAACTATGAAGATGTTGACTGTGATCTGAACAATCTTGTTCTGGAAGACATTCTTGCAGAACTTTTAGATATCGCCGCAGAACGCGGAATCATTGAAAACAGCATCGGCTACCGTGATTTATTTGACACAAAACTGATGAATACCCTGATGCCACGCCCATCACAGATCCAGCAGACTTTCTGGGAAAAATATAAAGTTTCTCCGGAGACAGCTACTGATTATTATTACAAATTAAGCCAGGACAGTGATTATATCCGCAGATACCGTATTGCTAAGGATCGCAAATGGACGGTTGACACAAAATACGGTACTCTTGACATTACAATCAATCTTTCCAAACCAGAGAAAGATCCAAAAGCGATTGCAGCAGCAGGAAAAGCAAAATCCTCTTCCTATCCAAAATGTCAGCTCTGTATGGAAAACGAAGGATATGCAGGACGCCTTGATCATCCGGCTCGTGAGAACCACAGAATCATCCCGATCACAATTCAGGATAACCCTTGGGGATTCCAGTACTCCCCTTATGTATACTATAACGAACACTGCATCGTATTCAACGGACAGCATGTCCCAATGAAGATCGACCGCAATGCATTCGAAAAGCTTTTGATTTCATCAAACTTTTCCCACATTACTTCCTGGGATCCAATGCAGACCTTCCGATCGTTGGCGGTTCTATCTTAAGCCACGATCATTTCCAGGGTGGAAATTATACTTTCGCAATGGCTAAAGCTCCGATCATTGAACACTTCACTGTGAAAGGTTACGAAGATGTAACTGCCGGTATCGTAAAATGGCCTCTGTCTGTTATCCGTCTTCAGAGCAAAGAAGTAAAACCTCTGATTGATCTGGCTGAACACATTCTAAATGCATGGAGATCTTATACAGATGAAGATGCTTTCATCTTCGCTGAGACAGACGGTACACCGCACAACACGATCACACCGATTGCAAGAAAGCGTGGAGATCTCTACGAACTCGACCTGACATTGAGAAATAATATCACCACAGAAGAACACCCGCTTGGTGTCTACCATCCACATGCTAAACTGCACCATATTAAGAAAGAAAACATCGGTCTTATCGAAGTAATGGGACTTGCTGTTCTCCCTGCAAGATTAAAAGGAGAGATGGAACTTCTGAAAGATTACATCTTGACAGGAAAGGATATCCGCAGCAATGAACAGATTGCAAAACACGCTGACTGGGTAGATGAATTCCTTCCGAATTACACATCCATCACAGAGGAGAATGTTGAAGAGATCCTTCAGCAGGAAGTCGGAAAAGTATTCTGCGAAGTACTCGAAGATGCCGGAGTTTATAAGTGTGATGAAAAAGGACTGGAGGCATTCCATCGTTTTATAGGGGTGTTGTAATTTGTTGAACTTGGATTCATTATCACTCAAATAAGTACTTTTGATAAAAACAGACGTGAGGGAGTCACTGTATTGCATCGGACACCGGCCCGCTTTACCTCATCCCTTTGACAATCTGTAACGAAAAAGCCAGAGCACTCACCGTGTGTGATTCGTGTTTGGCTTTTTCTAACAGATTCTGCAAAGTGTATTCGGAACGCTCCTGCCTTAAATGTGTCCTCAACAATACAGTGGCTCCCTCACTCAGCTTTTCAAATGAGTAAGTGCTATTCCAAATGAAATGAATCCAGAAAACAAAATACAAACTTAGTACGTGCGTAAAAAGGGGACGATTATCTTAGTCGATAAAACATCCGTTTACGTTTACCTACAGATTCTGTAATTTGTTTTCTGGATTTGTCTGATTGGAATTAAATATCCCGTTTGGAATATGTAAGCAAGGACAGTCCTGCTGTTGCCACGAGCACATGTAAGGCAGGAGCGTTCCGAATACACTTTGTTCAGTATGTTAATAAGAGCCAGAACAGGCACCACACACGGTAACTGTTCTGGCTCTTATGTTACATACTTTCAAAGGGATGAGGTAAAGCGGGCCGGTGCTCGTGGTAATAGCAGGGCTGGCCTTGCGACACCATTCTATAGGCTGTTTAATACCAATTAATACAACTTCGCACTGATCAGTTTTGGTCTGAATCCAGCCTTATCAAGTGCATCCAGAATCTTCTTCTTATGATCTGTTCCGAATGCTTCCATTGTGATACGAAGCTCTACTGCTGCGTTTCTGTTTGTGCTTACAAACTGGTTATGCTCCAGCTTAATGATGTTACCCTGTACGTTTGCGACTGTCTGCGCCACACGTGCGAGTTCACCCGGCTTATCCGGAAGGAGTACGGATACGGAGAAAATACGGTCTCTCTGGATCAATCCGTGCTGGACGATCGAGGACATTGTGATAACATCCATATTTCCACCACTTAATACACAGACTACTTTCTTTCCTTTGATGTCCATCTGCTTTAATGCAGCTACGGAAAGAAGTCCTGAATTTTCTACGATCATCTTATGGTTTTCTACCATGTCAAGGAATGCACCAATCAGTTCATCATCATCTACGAGAAGAATATCGTCTACATTCTCTTTCACATACGGAACAACTTTATCTCCAACTTCTTTTACAGCTGTTCCGTCTGCGATTGTATTTGCAGATGGAAGTTCTACAGGCTCTCCTGCTTTCAGGGCTGCTGTCATACTGGCCGCTTCTGACGGCTCTACACCAACTACTTTAATCTTTGGATTCAGCATCTTGGCAAGTGTGGAAACACCTGTGATCAGTCCGCCTCCACCGATTGGTGCAAGGATATAATCTACAGTCGGGAGTTCCTGAACGATCTCCATTGCGATTGTTCCCTGACCTGTAGCGACATCAAGGTCATTAAACGGATGAACGAATGTATATCCGTTCTCTTCTGCAAGTTTACATGCATATGCGTAAGCATCATCATAAACATCACCATGAAGTACTACGTCTGCTCCAAAGCTTTTTGTACGGTTTACTTTGATCAGCGGTGTAACTGTAGGCATAACGATCGTAGCTTTGCATCCAAACTGTTTTGCTGCAAATGCAACGCCCTGTGCATGATTTCCTGCTGATGCTGTGATCAGTCCACGGCTTCTTTCTTCGTCTGTCAGTGTGCTGATCTTGTAATATGCACCACGAATCTTATAAGCTCCTGTGTGCTGCATATTTTCCGGTTTTAAATAAACCTTCGCTCCTGTCTGTGCACTTAAGTATTCACTGTAAATGAGTTTTGTAGGATTTGTTACCTTTTTTACCAGTTCGCTAGCTTCTTCAAATTTCTCTAATGTCATCATGGTCTTTCTTCCTCTCTGTAAAACAACGCGTTTACGAACTCCTCTGAGTCAAATTTCTGCAAGTCATCAATTGTTTCTCCTACACCGATATATTTTACCGGGATACCAAGTTCAGACTGGATTGCTACTGCAATTCCTCCTTTGGCTGTTCCATCCATCTTTGTCAGAACAATTCCTGTTATATCTGTTACTTCATTGAATTCCTTTGCCTGGGCAAGTGCATTCTGTCCAGTCGTTGCATCCAGCACAACCAGCGTCTCACGGAACGCATCCGGATACTCTCTGTCAATCACACGATTGATCTTCTTAAGCTCTTCCATCAGGTTCTTCTTATTGTGAAGTCTTCCGGCTGTATCGCACAGAAGTACATCTGCCCTTCTCGCTTTCGCAGCAGCAACCGCATCATATACAACTGATGCCGGATCTGCACCTTCCTGACCGCCGATCATCTCAACACCGGCACGGTTGGACCATTCTTTTAACTGCTCTCCTGCAGCCGCACGGAATGTGTCCGCTGCCGCAAGGATCACTTTCTTATTCTGTGCTTTCAGCTTTCCTGCAAGTTTACCGATCGTTGTTGTTTTGCCAACACCATTTACTCCGATCACGAAAACCACACTCTGACGATTCTCAAACTCATATGCTGTCTCTCCGACATCCATCTGTTCACGAATACTGTCAATCACAAGCTGTCTACATTCAATCGGTTCCTTGATATGTTGCTCTTTTACTTTAACCTTTAAATCTTCAATGATATCCATTGTTGCTCTGACACCAAGATCTCCCATGATCAGAGTTTCTTCCAGTTCTTCATAAAAGTCATCATCAATCTTGGAAAATCCATGGAAAATACTGTCCATGCCGGACACAATATTATCTCTTGTCTTTGTCAGACCGGATACAAGTCGTTTAAAAAATCCCTTTTTTTCTTCTCCCATTTTCAGCCTCCTGTTCTCTTAATACCCTGTTTACAATAAAAACAGGTTTATTTTTCCAGATCATCTTCCAACAGATCCACTGAAACAAGTGTGGATACCCCTTTTTCCTGCATGGTAATTCCATACAACCGGTCTGCTGCTGCCATTGTACCACGTCTGTGGGTAATGACAATGAACTGTGTATATTTTGTCAGCTTATGTAAATATTTCGCATAACGATCTACATTGTTGTCATCCAGTGCCGCTTCAATCTCATCAAGGAGACAGAACGGAGATGGCTTCAGATTCTGGATTGCAAATAGTAATGCAATTGCAGTCAGCGCCTTCTCTCCACCTGAAAGCTGCATCATATTCTGCAGTTTCTTTCCAGGTGGCTGTGCGATGATGCGTATTCCTGCCTCAAGAATATCCACATCCTCCTGTAATTCCAATGATCCCTTTCCGCCTCCAAAAAGCTGACGGAATACATCATTGAACTCTGTTGCAATTCTTGCGAACTGTTCTGTGAACTGCTTGCGCATCGCCACATCCAATTCTTCGATAATCTGCTCAAGAGAAGCTTCTGCTTCCACAAGATCGTCATGCTGACTTTTAAGAATGTATAACGCTCGGATACATTTTTGTAATCCTCAATTGCATTGACATTGACCGAACCAAGCTTTCGGATCTCATTCTTAAGTTCCTGAATCTTTTTCTTCATCAATGCCAAATCTGTCAGTGTCTCATTACGAAGTTCTTTCGCATGATTGTAAGTGAGTTCATACTCTTCCCACATATAATTCATCTGCTTCTCTGACGCTTCCTCATAGCCTTCTTTCTGGCTGTTCAGGCGGAAACATTCTTTATCAAGATCTGACACATGCTTTGCAAGTTCTTCTCTCTGTCGTAAGAAATCTCTGTGCTTCTGATTCAGTTCTTCGCGTTTTTTACTCTGTACTTTAATCTCTTCACCAATCTCTGTAAACAGTTCCTTTGAATCTTCAATCGTTTTCCTGAGTCCTTCGATTTCATTTTCTTTTTGCAGAATTTCCTCAGATACATCTCCACGATTTTCGGCAAGTTCTTCCTGCTCTTTTTCATATCTGGTGATTTCCTCATCTATACGGGAAATATTTTCTACAATAAAGGTTTTCTGCTGATCCAGTCCTGCCAGTGAGAGATGGACTTCCTCAGACTGTTTCATCTGACAGCCTCATCCTCTCTTTCTTTCTCCAACTGCATCTGCAAAGCTTCAATCTGTTCATTCAGTTCTTTTTCTAACTTCTCTGATGTCTCAAGTTCCATCTGGATAGAATCTTCATTCTCATTGATTTCATCCAGCTCCTGAAGCAATGCTTTCTGTTCTTTCAGAAATCCTTCGTAACGCTGTTTCGATTCTAACTGTTCTCTCTGTACCTGTGCAACATTCATTCGCGCAGTATTCTCCAGCACTGATTCTTCTCTTAAATGTTCCTGTACTTCATCGATTACACTATAGCATGCTGCACGACGGTTCTTCGCCTCTGTAACTTCTTTTTCCAGCACATCCATGTCAGACTTGAGCATATCAACCGTCTTTTCGAATTCTTCGATTTCGCGGCGTCTGCTCAGCAGATTACTTGAATTCTTAAATGCACCACCTGTCATAGATCCACCCGGATTGATCAGGTCACCTTCCAATGTGACCAGACGCAGAGACTGGCGGTATTTTCTCGCAATTGCGATTCCATGATCGATGTGGTCTACTACGATCGTACGACCAAGCAGCTGATCTGCCAGTCCGTCAAATCTTGATTCCACATGGATCAATGTATTCGCAAGTCCGATCACTCCCGGCTCTTTAAGTGCTTCCGGATTCCTGATTCCTCCGCCGCCATGCATACTTGTCAGCGGAAGAAATGTTGCCCTTCCGAATTTATTACGCTTAAGGAAATCAATCATACGCTTGGCTGTATCTTCATTATCTGTAACGATATTCTGAATACTTCCTCCAAGTGCTGTCTCAATAGCGATCTCATATTCCTTATCGACCTTAATGATATCCGCTACAACACCAATCAGACCTTTCTCACGTTCTTTATTCGACATTACCTTTCGGATACTGTTACCATATCCGTCATAGCGCTCTGTAATATTCTTTAATGACTCCAGACGGGAAGACTCTCTGTGATAAGCTGTCTGTCCGATCCGTAACTTTTCCTGCTTCTCTTTCAGCTCATTCTGAAGCTTGCCAAGTTCCTGTTCGTTCAGGGAAATCTTATCCTTATAGGTTTGAATGCGCTCACGGATCTGACCAAGTTCTTCTTCATACTTCTTAAGTCTGTTGTTCTGTCCTTCTGCTACCGTCGAAATCTCAAGAATATTTCTGGCAACGACAGCCTTCCGTGTCTGAATCTGTTCTTTCGTCGTATCAAAATGCTGAATCTTAGCTTTTGTTGAAGCACGATTTCCAAGCAGATCCATGATCTCCCGCTTCTTCTGCTCAATTTCAGTACTGTGTTCTGCAATCTTTGACTGAATCTCAATTAAACTCTGCTGTGCTTCCGTATCCTGTCCACTAGCTGATTCTAACTGTTCTGAAATTCTTTTCTTCTCTTCTTCAAGCTCTCTTTTCTGCTGCTGCCTTGTATCTATCTCACTGACGATCGTACTCAGGCGATGATCATAATGCTCATCATTCATACGGGCTGTATTAATCTGCTCTTTCAGGACATTGATCTGTCCTTCCAGCTGTTGCTTTAAAAGATTCGTCTCATTCATCTGGTTCTTCGCAGTTTCAATTGCAAGATCAATCTGATCTACTTCTTCCTCGATTGCCTCGTATTCTGCTTTCATCTTCTCATAACGGGCATTTGATTCCTGCATCTCCTGAGAAGCAATCTCATATTTCCCACTGACTTCACGAATACGCTCCTGCAGCCGCTCTTCCTCCAGCAAAAACATATTAATGTCATATGTTTTTAATTCTTCTTTCATCTTCAGATAGATTCTAGCTGTCTCTGACTGTCTTTCCAAAGGACCGATCTGTTTCTCAAGCTCTGCAAGAATATCATTCACACGGGTAAGATTCCGCCGTTCATCCTCCAGCTTTTTCAAAGAAAGAGACTTTCTTCTCTTATATTTTACAATTCCGGCGGCCTCATCAAAAAGTTCTCTTCTCTCTTCCGGCTTACCGCTTAAGATCTTATCAATCTGTCCCTGACCGATAATCGAATAGCCTTCTTTACCGATACCTGTATCATAGAACATCTCATTGATATCTTTCAGTCTGCAGGCTGAACCATTGATCAGATACTCACTCTCTCCGGATCTGTACAATTTACGTGTAACAGTGACTTCTTCGTACTCTACCGGAAGTTTATGATCTGAATTATCCAATGTGATTGCAACCGAAGCATAACTAAGCGGCTTCCGGTTCTCGGTTCCCGAGAAAATCACATCCTGCATGGTGCCTCCACGCAGCTGCTTCACTCTCTGCTCTCCAAGAACCCAGCGGACGGCATCAGCGACATTACTCTTACCACTTCCATTCGGTCCTACAATACCTGTAATTCCGTTATGAAATTCAAATTTAATCTTATTGGCAAAAGATTTGAATCCCTGCACTTCTATACTCTTTAAATACATAAAGTCCTCTTTACTTTTTCTTTCTGAGATTCAGAATTGCCTCATAAGCTGCCTGCTGTTCTGCTGACTTCTTCGAGCTTCCTTTTCCACGTCCCCAGGCTTTTCCCCCGATTCTTGCTTCCACTTCGAAAATCTTATTATGATCCGGTCCCTGTTCATCAATCAGTTCATAACTTACATTCCCCGTCATATTCGCCTGCACGATCTCCTGTAAGATCGTTTTACTATCATAAAAGAGTTTTTTATCCTCTAAATCTGTCAAAATAAAATGATGGATAAACTCTTTTGCATTAGTAAAACCACCGTCGAGATAGATAGCACCGATTAATGCTTCCATCGCATCAGATGTGATAGAATCTCTTTTTCTTCCACCGGTCGCCTCTTCTCCTTTTCCAAGAAGCAGGTAATCTCCAAGTCCGATATCTCTTGCACACATTGCCAGAGACGGTTCACATACCATACTTGCACGTGTCTTTGTCAGTTCTCCCTCAGATACCTTTGGAAATTCATTAAATAAATAAGCACTTGATACCAATTCCAATACTGCATCTCCAAGAAACTCTAGGCGTTCATTACACTCATATTTCTTCAAATGTTTCTCATTTGTATAAGAACTATGCATCAATGCACGTTCGATCAGGCTTTTGTCTTTAAACATATATCCGATCTTTTGTTCCAGTTCTTTTACTCTGTCCATTTAAATGGCCTCCTTCGTGTTAATAAACGAAAAAGCCCAAACGGGCTTTTTCATCTCACTATCTGATTATTCATTAGCCTTCTTTTTCTGGATCTGATCAACAGCATCCTGCACTGTTGTGATCTTCTCTGCCTCTTCGTTATCGATCTCGATGTCAAATCTTCTTCAATTCCCATAATGATCTGGAAAATATCCAGAGAGTCAGCTCCAAGATCATCTACGAATGTAGTATCCGGTGTGATTGTCTCCGGTGAAACATTAAGTACGTCCGCAATAATTGCCTGCAGTTTTTCAAATTCTGTCATTGTAAAACTCCTCCTGTCTTATTCAACTTCTTTCTCTTCTTTCTTTTCTTCCAGGGTCTCCTGTTGAATTGCCTCTTTTATCTTCTCATTGATCTTCTGCTCCTTAAATGCAACACACTGAATGATTGAGTTGCATACCTCCTTTGACTTTGAACTTCCATGTGTCTTTACTACAAGTCCGTTCAGGCCAAGAAGCGGTGCGCCGCCATACTCACTTGTATCAAAATCTTTCAGTACGCCCTTTAACGCAGGTTTCACAAGCAGTGCCCCTATCTTACTGCGCAAAGAAGAAAGCATTCCTTTCTTCACTTTCTTAAGCAGTGCTCCTGCAACACCCTCATAAAGCTTCAGAATAATATTACCTGCAAATGCTTCACAGACAATGACATCTGCTGCTCCGTAAGGAATATCTCGTGCCTCAACACTTCCAATGAAATTAATGTCAGGACATTCTTTTAATAGTGGGAATGTCTCTTTCACCAGCGCATTTCCCTTCTCTTCTTCAGCACCGATATTCACGATACCAACTGTCGGATTCTTCTTTCCCATAACGCTTTCCATATAAATGGATCCCATCTTTGCAAACTGTACCAGGTGAGATGGGCGCGCGTCTACATTAGCTCCACAATCGATCAAAAGTGAAACACCTTTTAATGTAGGAATCAGTGGTGCAAGCGGTGGTCTTTCAACACCTTTGATCCTGCCTACAAGAACCTGTCCTCCAACAAGAACAGCTCCTGAACTTCCTGCAGATACAAAAGCATCTGCTTCCCCTTTCTTCACCATCTTCATCGCAACAACAATGGATGAATCTTTCTTACCACGGATTGCTTTCACAGGAGGTTCTGCCGTCTCAATAACCTCTGTAGCATTCACAATCTCAATCTGCTCCTCAGGATACGTATAAGCGGAGAGTTCCTTGCGAATCACATCTTCCTTACCTGTCAGCAGTACCTTGATATCCTTTCTCTTCCGCACTGCCTCTACGGCACCTTTTACCATCTCTCTTGGTGCATTGTCTCCACCCATGGCATCAAGAGCAACCCTTGTAATCTCTGACATATCATTTCCTCCTTGCGCTACTGAAATTATTCTACTGGATATCAGTATAAAAATCAATAAAAAAAGGCGTAAAACACAAAGTTTTTACGCCCTCAAGTGTTCTGTTCGCAGTACACTCAATATCTTATTGATCATTAGTCAACTGAAACGATCTCGCGCTTGTTGTAAGATCCACACGCCTTACATACACGGTGTGGCATCATAAGCTCGCCGCACTTGCTGCATTTCACCAGATTCGGTGCGCTCATCTTCCAGTTAGCTCTTCTTTTATCTCTTCTTGCTTTTGAAGATTTATTCTTTGGACAGATTGACATAGGTTACACCTCCTTAAAATTCTTAAATAAGTCACGGACAACTGACATTCTCGGATCAAGCCCTGTATCTTCACAGTTACAAGACCCCGTATTTAAATTCTGACCGCATACATTGCATAATCCCTTGCAGTCTTCCCTGCAAAGTACTTTCGTCGGCCAGCTCGACAAAATCTCATGAAAGAGCAGTTTGTCCACGTCAAGATGATATCCGTCAATAAAGTTTGATTCATCCAGCTCCTCTGTCAGTTCTGCGTCGGAGAGGCCTACGTCCACATGCTTCACACAATTCAGTTCAAACTCCCGTTTCACATCCTCCAGACAACGGTCACATGGAATCATGACACTCAATCTGGTCTCAGCTGTGATGAGCAGTTCTTTTCCCCTTATATGCTCTACTTTAACATGAACCGGCTCCTTGCTGATAATGGGGTAGTTCCGGATTGTAACCGGATCTCTTCCATCTCCAGCCGCACAGTTTCTTCAACCGTCTTATGCTGGTCTGACAAAACGTCTGATAGGTTAATCAACATAATGTATTTCTCCTATTCATACCTAAACTATTATATCATGGAAAAAATGTTTGTCAACAGATATTTATAATTTCTATCAAAAATATTATGAAGAGCAAAATGTATTGGATACGTTTTTGTTTCTTCCATGCGCAAAAGCAGGACTGAACTGCTCTCTTGGCACCTCAGTCCTGCGCTCATATACGATATAATCTTTACAGATCACTATCGTATACACTTTCTCAAATTAAGATTTCTTCAATTATTTTACAAGCGCTAATGTCTCACGGGCGATTGCAAGCTCTTCGTTTGTAGGAATAACGAATACTTTAACCTTTGATCCTTCTTTTGTAAGCTCAGCTTCTTTTCCTCTGAGTCCTTTATTCACTTCTGAATCGAAGTCTACTCCAAGGTATCCAAGGTATTTACATACTTCTTCTCTTACATAATCATCGTTCTCACCGATACCAGCTGTAAATACGATGTCATCTACACCATTCATAGCTGCAGCGTAAGATCCGATGTATTTTGCTACTCTGTAGGAGAATACATCCATAGCGATCTTAGCTTCTTATCTCCGGCATTCATAGCGTCTGTCAGGTCACGGAAATCACTTGAAAGTCCGCCTGAAATTCCAAATACACCAGACTTTTTGTTCAGTACTTCCATAACACCTTCAATGTCAAGGTTCTCTTTCTTAGCAATGAACTCCATGATTGCAGGATCGATATCACCTGAACGTGTTCCCATTACAAGTCCTTCAAGTGGAGTAAGTCCCATAGAAGTATCTACACATTTTCCGTTAAGAACAGCACTTACACTGGATCCATTTCCGAGGTGGCATACAATTGTCTTTACTTCATCGTAAGATTTTCCCATTACTTCTGCTGCTCTCTTAGATACGAAGCTGTGGCTTGTTCCGTGGAAACCGTAACGTCTTACTTTGTATTTCTCATAGTACTCATATGGAAGTCCATACATATAAGCCTTCTCCGGCATTGTCTGATGGAAAGCTGTATCAAATACTGCAACCATAGGTGTTCCTGGCATCAGTTTCTCACATGCTGCAACACCGATCAAGTTTGCCGGGTTATGAAGCGGTGCAAGATCATTACACTCTTCTACTGCTTTCTTTACTTCGTCTGTGATTACTACAGATGAAGCGAACTTCTCTCCACCATGTACGAGACGGTGTCCAACTGCTCCGATCTCATCAAGGCTCTTAACAACTCCTGTCTTCTCATTTGTCAGAGCATCAATTACAAACTGAATTGCTTCTGTATGAGTTGGCATAGCCAGATCAGATTTCTCTTTCTCTCCGCCAGCCGGCTGATATGTCAGACGTCCGTCGATTCCAATTCTCTCACAAAGTCCTTTTGCAAGTACCTTCTCTGTCTCAGCGTTGATCAGCTGGAATTTCAGAGATGAGCTTCCGCAGTTGATTACTAATACGTTCATTTTCTTTTTTCCTCCTGAAAAAAACCTTATTATTATTATCCGAGGGCAGCTCACACTACCCTCTTTGTTTCTTTTGATTACCCGTAACTATTTTAAAAAATCTGTAAACAATTACAATTATTCAGCCTGTGCCTGTACAGCTGTGATAGCTACAACGCCTACGATATCTTCAGCGCTGCATCCACGGGAAAGGTCGTTAACCGGAGCGGCGATTCCCTGTGTCAGAGGACCGTAAGCTTCTGCTTTAGCAAGTCTCTGAACAAGTTTGTATCCAATATTACCAGCATCAAGGTCTGGGAATACAAGTACGTTAGCATGTCCTGCAACCTTGCTTCCCGGCGCTTTAGATTCCCCGACGGATGGAACGATAGCTGCATCAAGCTGAAGTCTCCGTCAAGAGCAAGCTCTGGTGCGAGTTCCTGAGCGATCTTTGTTGCCTCAACAACTTTATCTACATCTGCATGCTTAGCACTTCCCTTTGTTGAGTGAGAAAGCATAGCAACAACTGGCTCTTTCTCAACAAGCAGTTTGAAAGAATCTGCGGATGAAATAGCGATGTTCGCAAGTTTCTCCGGATCTGGATTCTGCTCAAGTCCTGCATCAGCAAAGATAAATGTTCCGTTTGCTCCCATATCGCAGTTCGGTACTACCATAAGGAAGAATGCGGATACGAGCTTTGTTCCCGGTTTTGTCTTCAGAATCTGAAGGCATGGACGAAGTGTATCTGCTGTAGAGTGGCATGCTCCGGATACCATTCCGTCTGCATCACCCATCTTAACCATCATTACACCATAGTATAAGTAATTACTAAGAAGCAGTTCTTTTGCTTGCTCAGGAGTCATTCCCTTTTTCTGTCTTAACTCAACAAGTTTTGCAATATATCCTTCTGTTCTTGCATCTGTTGCAGGATCTACGATTGTTGCACCGGAGATGTCGTATGTACCTTTGTTCTTCTCAATCTCCTCTTTGCTTCCTACAAGCACCAGATCAGCGAGTCCTTCTTTCAGTACTGTCTCTGCTGCTTTGTAAGTTCTTTCGTCCTCTGTCTCAGGAAGAACGATTGTCTTTTTTGCAAGCTTTCGCTCTTGCTTTGATTTCATCAATAAATCCCATGATTTAATGCCACCTTTCTTTTTATCTCACTTAGTCCTATTATAACTCAATCGTTTTTTGTATACAAGTCATTTTATGTGCATTTTCAAATACAATCTGAACTTTGTAATAGGATATTTGTAAGATTGTTACAATTTTATCAAACATTGTCTTTTTCTAAGAACATTACGAGCCAGAACAGTCACCTCTCACGACAACTGTTCTGGCTCTTATTAAAATTTACACCTTCAAAACCCCTTGCTTATATTCATTCTGAAACGCCGTCTTAAACTTATCCGTCACCACTGAGGTATACAGATTTGAAGCAAGCATATCATGTCTGAGCATTTTCTGACCAAGTTCCGGAAGATCGTCAATTTCAGACATTTTCGTCAAAACCGGAAGACTGCTTTCCTTCGACATAGCTGTCAAAAGCTTTGCATTGTCTTTTCGAAAACCAAGCAGACGTGCATACATATGATAGCCATTGTCAATATATTCTTCCACATTTGCCTTTTTCGTTCCAAGCATAATATGAAGCAATGCCCGGTTAACTCGGGTCTGCGTAAGTTCTCGTGTTTTTAACAAATCACAGAACTGTTTATAATTAAAAAAGTTGTTTAACTGATTCGCAATTCTGGATGCAATCTCCGGAGAGACATCCACATATCGAACCAGACTTTCTGGCTGTTTATTTAACAGTTTATATTTCAAAATCAGAGAAAAATCATTCTGTGAAATCGGATACTGTACTTTATGATAATCCTTCAAAAGTTCAAGACAACATTTTGGAACCTGGTTTTCCAACTCTGACAGTATTCCCGAAAACGAAAGCTCATCGTAATTTCCTTCTACTGGTTCTGTATTGAAAGATGAACTTGAATAAGCAAGCAGTGAACGAATTGCCGTAGCGGAACTGTAATCACTGTCCAGTTCTTCATCATGATACTGTGCACCACGCCTTGCAATCGTATAAGGTTCCATCCTGCTTCCAAGTTTTTTGATTGCTTTCAAATATTCAATCCCCAAAATATTGTTCGGATTTCTTAAAATCTCTGCAAACCGAGGATCTTCTGTATAAGAAAGAATTGCTTCCTGTCTGGCGCGTGGAAAAGACATCCCTTGTTTCAGATAATCTTTCAACAGAATCTGGTAGGCTTCAGGTTCTTCAAGAAGTAGTTCTGCAAGCTGTTCCAAGATTGGGAGATCATTACATTCACTGCCAAAACAGATAGAATCAACAATTCCAAGAGACTCTAAAAGAGATACGGATCCAAGTGCAAAAAGCTCCGCAGATCCCGTCGCATAACAGACCGGAAGTTCAAAGACAGCTCCAGCACCACACATCAGTGCCATCTCTGCACGTATCCTTTTAGGCATGATTGCAGGTGTTCCCCGCTGCACATAGTCACCACTCATAACAACAACGGCTGCATCTGCACCGGTTACACGCAGAGATTCTTTAATATGATAAAGATGTCCATTGTGAAATGGATTATATTCTGTAATAAGACCAACGATTTTCATAATATTCTCCTAAAAAAGCAGAGTACTGCTCACACCACGTGTGAACAGTACCACCTCTCACCAATACAGATTATGTAACTGTTCAGAGCCAACTTCCAAAATGCTACGCATTTCGTCACAGTTACCAGTTTACAATCTCTTCATGCAAGTAATCGCCAGTGCCCCCGGACCAATATGGCAGGCCACACTCAATGACAATGGTCTTTCCATAATCTCATATCCCGGAAATCTTTCTTCGATCTCTGCTTTCCACTCCTGTGCTTCTTCTTTACTGCATGTGTAAGCCATACCAAGAGCCATCTGATCCTTAACATCGGCAAAGCGTCCATTCAGATCTTTCTCGATTGCATTGAGCATTGTCTTCTTCGCCGTTTTCCAGCCTCTTGCTTTCGAAAATGCATCCAGCTTTTCTCCCTGGATCTGAAGAACAGGCTTTAAGTTCAGCACAGTTCCGATTGCCGCTGCTGCCGGTGTGATTCTTCCACCTTTTTTCAGGTATTTTAAAGTATCCACCGTAATATAAATGCTTGCCTGAAGTTTTTCTTTCTCCAGTATTTCTTTGATCTCTGCTGCACTCTTTCCTTCTTCACGCAGATTCATTGCATCCAGAACAGACTGCTCCTGTGTAACTGAAATTCTCTGATTATCAACCACCTGACGCGTCCGTCATATTCAGCTGCAAGAGTAATTGCTGTTGCACATGTGCTGCTCAAGCTACTGGACATCGGAATACATACAAGCTCATCATATTCTTCCAGAACTTTATCCCAGAGATCCATGACCTCTCCCGGGGATGGCTGTGATGTTGAGATATCGGAATCTGCTCCGAGCTTTTCATAAAATTCACTCTGGGAAAGTGTGATATCCTCCAGATAAAGTTCTCCATCAATAAAAAATGGCATCGGAAGAACAAAAATCCCAAGTTCTTTTCCCTGTTCCTGTGTTATACCGCTATTACTATCCGTTACAATTGCAACTTTACTCATCAAATTTCTCCCTCGTTAATTCTTAAAACTATGAATCGGCGCCGGAATACGTCCCTGTCTGTTGATAAACGCATCACATCCAAATTCATTCACCGGCATAATCGGTGCATAACCTAACAGTCCACCAAATTCTGCCACGTCTCCAACGTCTTTACCGATGACCGGAATCAGACGCACTGCTGTCGTCTTCTGGTTGACCATACCAATTGCCATCTCATCTGCAATGATTCCAGAGATTGTCGCTGCTGATGTCTTTCCAGGGATTGCGATCATGTCAAGTCCTACAGAGCATACGCATGTCATTGCCTCTAACTTCTCAATTGTAAGAGATCCTGCATTTACTGCATCAATCATTCCCTGATCTTCACTGACCGGAATAAATGCACCGCTGAGTCCACCTACATAAGAAGATGCCATAACGCCGCCCTTCTTCACCTGGTCATTGAGCATTGCAAGTGCTGCTGTTGTTCCTGGTGCACCAACACGCTCCAGTCCGATTTCCTCCAGGATCTCTGCAATACTATCTCCAACTGCCGGAGTCGGAGCAAGAGAAAGATCAATGATTCCAAATGGAATTCCAAGACGTGCAGAAGCCTCTCCTGCAACAAGCTGTCCTACTCGTGTAATCTTAAACGCTGTTTTCTTAATTGTTTCACAGAGTTCTTCAAAACCTTTTCCACGTGCTTTTTCAATTGCTTTCTTTACAACTCCCGGTCCGCTGACACCTACATTAATAATCGTATCTGCCTCAGTCACACCGAGGAATGCACCTGCCATAAACGGGTTATCATCCGGTGCATTGCAAAGAATAACAAGCTTTGCACAACCAAGAGAATCTCTGTCTTTCGTTGCCTCTGCCGCTTCTTTCACAATCTGTCCACACAGACGGACTGCATCCATATTGATACCTGTCTTTGTTGATCCCACATTGACGGAACTACAGATTCTCTCTGTCTCGGCCAGTGCCTGCGGGATTGAACGGATCAGATTCTCTTCACTTGGTGTCATTCCTTTCGACACAAGCGCGGAGTATCCGCCAATGAAGTTTACACCTACTTTTTCCGCTGCGCGGTCAAGTGTACGTGCGATTGTCACATAATCTTCCGGAGTCTTACACGCTGCTGCTCCAACAAGCGATACAGGTGTAATTGAAATTCTCTTATTTACGATCGGAATTCCGAATTCTTTCTCAATGTCTTTTCCTGTAGATACAAGATCTTTTGCAACTGTTGTAATCTTCTCATAAATCTTACGGTTCAGTTCATCCAGATCAGAATCCACACAGTCCAACAGACTGATTCCAAGAGTGATCGTGCGGACATCAAGGTTCTCGCTTTCGATCATCTTATTGGTTTCTGATACTTCATACATATTAATCATAGTCTTATCCTCACCTTATCTCCGACTTCTTACAGACGGTGCATTTTCTCAAAAATCTCTTCTCTCTGACAATGAATTGTTACACCGATCTCTTTGCCAAGTACATCCATCTCATCACAAACTTCTTTGAAATCTTTCTTCAGATTCGCAACATCCACGATCATCATCATGTTAAAATATCCCTGAACAATTGTCTGTGAAATATCAAGAATATTGATTTCATTTTCTGCAAGATATGTACATACTTTTGCAATAATTCCTACTGTGTCTTCTCCAAGTACTGTGACAATACATTTCTTCATTCTTTCTGTACCTCCGCTTTGATTCACTCAATTTTATACATTAATAATATCCGAAACCGATTCCCGGCTTGCAACGAACATATTCAGGTCTTCCCCTTTATATTCATTATCTGCAAGCGTAACTTCCAACTTCACTGTCTCATAAGCAAGTCTTGCGTAATTGTTCTCCTTGCTCAGATGACCAAGCATGATGTGTTTCAGATTATCATGTAGTATATCACAAAGAAGCTGTCCTGACAATTCATTTGATAAATGACCGCGATCGCCAAGAATTCTCTGCTTCAAATAATATGGATATCCTCCGACTTCCAGCATATGGATATCATGGTTTGCTTCCAGAAGGATCGCATCCAGATTTTTCAGATTCTTCACTGTATAATCATCATATTTTCCAAGATCTGTTGCAACTGCTACGGACTTCCCACCTTGTTCAATACGATATCCGGACGGTTCATTTGCATCATGGGAAATAGCAAATGGGTGTACGTCCAGTTCACCAAGCTGAAATGAGTGATCTGTCTTAATCGGATGTAATAGTCCTTCCGGCATCTTTCCAAGACTGGAAGACTCTTTGATTCCTGCAATCGTTCCCGGAGTCGCATAAATTGGTATCTCGTACTTTCTGCTGAACACGCCTAGTCCCTTAATATGATCCGAATGTTCATGTGTGATCAGAATTCCATCGAGTTCGTCCCCTTTAATCTCCAACTTATTCAGACCTTCTTCAATTCGTTTCTTACTAATCCCCGTATCAATCAGAAGATGGGAATTATCACTTCCTACATAGATACAGTTTCCACTGCTGCCGCTTGCAATACTGCACATTCTCATTTGTTCAATCTATCTCCTATTTGTCTCTTTGTTGCTTCAAAGTCTCCACTATTATCAATTACAACTGTGCATGCCTTTCGAAATACTTCTTCTACCGGTTGTGAAGCAATCATTCTGGTGATCTTTTCATCCGTATAATGTCTGGAACTTTTCAGTCGTTCTCTCCGAACCGCTTCATCTGTGTAAATATACCATAATTCATCACACAGTTCCTTTCCTACTTCCGGAAGAAGTGCTGCTTCTACAATATAATAAGAACAACACTCTTCTTTTTTCTTCAAGATATCTTTCCGAACCCATTCCAACACTTCCGGATGTACAATATCATTCAATCTTTGTAATTTCTTCTCATCTGCAAATACGCAGCTTCCAAGTTTCATGCGATCCAGTTCACCATCTGCTCCGACAATCTGTTCACCAAATTCCTGTACGATTCTCGTGAATGCCCACGTCCCTTTCTTCTGGATCTGCTTTGCAACTTCATCCATCTGGCAGACTACCGCACCGTATTCCTGTTCAAGAAATTTTAAAACTTCACTTTTTCCGGAGCCAACTCCACCCGTGATTCCAATTACTTTCATCTTATTTTGCCTCATACCAGTTCTTCCCTGTATGCATATCTACACTAAGCGGAACTAACAATTCTGCTGCGTGTTCCATCTTATCCTGAAGGATCTGCTGTACTTCTTCTAATTCTGTTTCATCTGCTTCGATCAAAAGTTCATCATGCACCTGAAGGATCATCCGTGATTTCAGATTTCTCTTCTTCAGTTCTTCATTTACATGAATCATTGCTATTTTAATAATATCTGCAGCAGTTCCCTGGATCGGTGCATTCATTGCCACACGCTCCCCAAAACTTCTCTGCATAAAATTGCTGGATTTTAATTCCGGCATTGGTCTTCTTCTTCCATATAAAGTCTCTGCATATCCTTTTTCTTTCGCATCGCTCACACATTTATCAAGAAATATCTTAATTCCCGGGTAGGATTCAAAATAATGCTCAATATACTGTGCCGCCTCTTTTCTCGAAATACTCAGATCCTGGCTCAGTCCAAAAGAACTGATTCCATACACAATGCCGAAATTAACTGCTTTTGCATTTCTTCTCTGCAGATCTGTCACTTCATCAAATGGTACATGGAATACCTGGGAAGCTGTCATTCGGTGAATATCTCTCGCTTCACGATATGCCTGGATCAGCTGTTCATCACCGGAACAATGCGCCAGAATACGAAGCTCGATCTGAGAATAATCCGCATCCACAAAGACACAGCCTTCTTTTGGTACAAATACTTTACGGATCAGACGTCCAAGCTCCATACGAACCGGTATATTCTGCAGATTCGGTTCTGTACTGCTGATACGTCCGGTTGCCGTGATCGTCTGATTGAATTTACTGTGGATTCTTCCATCCATCCCTATATAATTTGCAAGTCCGTCTGCATATGTTGACTTCAGTTTTGCAAGCTGACGATACTCCAGAATCTTTGCTACGATCGGATATTCCGGTGCAAGTTTATCTAACACATCCGCTGCTGTAGAATACCCGGTCTTTGTCTTCTTTGCATGAGGCATTTCCAGTTTTTCAAAAAGAATCACGCCAAGTTGTTTTGGAGAATTGATATTAAACTCTTCCCCTGCCATTTCATAAATCTCTTTTTCCAGCTCAACGATTCTTGCTCCAAGCTCTTCTCCGTAACGCTTCAGCTCTTCACCTTCAACCTTAACACCGGCCTGTTCCATATCATACAATGTAAATACTAATGGCATTTCAATTTCATTAAACAAACGGAACATTCCATTCTCTTCCAGTTTCTTCTCAAGAACCGAGACACAGGCATAAGCTGTATATGCCTCATAACATGATTTTGTACCCTCATCAAGTTTTTCATCAATTAAAAGATTCAAATATTCTCTTGCCACATCTTCTGCATTGTAATCATTTTTCAGAGGATTCAGAAGATATGCTGCTACGATTGCATCAAACCCGTTCTCACTTGTAAGCTCCGGCAACCATTCCAGATATTCTTTCAATCCACACATTGAAAAACGTTTCACACTTTTTTGCAAGGTGAGACAACTTTCCTGTCAGATATTCAAAGTCAGCATCCATATCACAAGGAATCGTAACAATCTTTTCTGCTTCATAGCAAAGAGAAATCCTTCCGTATCCTGAAGCATGCGCAAACAATGGGAGAACATTTCCAGCATCTTTGGAAAATGCCGCTCCAACGGTTTCTGCTTTCTCCGCCTCTTTAAAGACTTTCTCAATTTCTTCTTTTCCTGTTACCTCACGAAAATATTTTTCCACATCATTCACTGACGCTTCTACATCAAATCTTCCAAGCAGATTTTTAAACTCCAGTCTTTGGAATAATTCATGAGCTTCTTTTGTATAAGGATTCTCATGTCTGGCATTTTCAAGTTCAAAGGTAATATCTGCATCCAGTTTAATCGTCGCAAGTGTCTTACTAAGCTGTGCCTGCTCCCAGAATTCTTTCAGATTCTTGCTTGCTCTTGGCGGTTTCAGCTCATCAACATGCTCGTATGCATTTTCAATCGTCTGGTACTGCTGAATGATCTTTGTCGCTGTCTTTTCGCCAACTCCCGGAACACCAGGAATATTATCCGCAGTATCACCCATCAAAGCCTTTACATCAATAAATTCCTTCGGTGTTACTCCATAGCGTTCCTGCACATCTGCCGCATAATAATCTTCTATTTCCGTCTTCCCCTGCTTCGTCTTTGGAATGCGGATCTTAATATGCTCTGTCGCAAGCTGAAGCGTATCACGGTCTCCGGAAATGATGGAAACATCCATTCCTTTCTCCTCACAACGATGAGACAAGGTTCCCAAAAGATCATCCGCCTCAAGTCCGGCCTTTTCAATCACTTCTATATGCATCGCACGCAGAACGTCCTTGATCACAGGCACCTGTTGACGCAGTTCCTCTGCCATCGGCTTTCTCGTGCCCTTATAATCTGCAAACATCTCATGGCGAAATGTCGGCGCATGCACATCAAATGTAACCGTCAGATATTCCGGCTTCTCTTCATCTAATATCTTAAACATAATATTCAGGAATCCATAAACTGCGTTCGTATGCAGTCCTTCCGAATTCGTCAGATCCGGAACTCCATAAAACGCCCGGTTCAATATACTGTGTCCATCGATCAGTACAATTTTATCTCTCATCAGATTCTCTCCTATTATCTCTTGCTTTTTGTTGCATTTATTTTTAACCATTATTAAAGTATACACTAATTAACTTCTTTTTTAAAGGTTCATTTTATGGTATCATAATTTAGGGTTTTTGACTCTAATATCTTGTAAACAATATTTTCAAAAATACTATCAGGAGAATTATTATGGATGGAATTATATTTGATGTAGATGGAACACTTTGGGATTCTGTTGAAGTTGTAGCCGAATCCTGGAATCTTGCAATAAAAGAGAACTCTGATCTTGAGCCAAACTTAAACCGTGAAATTCTTCAGGGACTGTTTGGAAAGACAATGGACGAAATTGCTGCCGGAGTTTTTCCCGATCTCGACCTGGACTCTCGAAGAAAACTGATGGATATCTGTTTTGATTATGAAAACCGCTATCTTGAAACACATCCCGGTGTTTACTACGAAGGCGTTATGGACACACTCAAAGAGCTGGCTCTGGAATATCCTCTTTTTATTGTAAGCAATTGCCAGTGCGGATATATTGAAGTTATGATGAAAGGCGCAGGCATGGAACCATATATCAAAGATTTCCTTTGTTTTGGCCAGACGCAGACTTCCAAAGACCAGACGATTCTGAAATTAATGGAGAAAAATAATCTGACATCCCCTGTCTATGTCGGAGATACTCAGGGAGATGCTGATTCCTGCAAAAAAGCCGGTGTCCTTTTTATCTTTGCTGCATATGGTCTTGGAGATGTTAAGGAAGATTATCCGACGATACATTCTTTTTCAGAATTAAAAAACATTTTAAGAGAGCTTGATTAACATCTCCACTCCTGTTTACTTTTTTCATAATCGCGGATTTTACGCATCAATCCGCGATAAATCTTATCCTGAAGCAATTCCCGATGTTCATACGATACCGGATATTCGTTCATGAAATCGGGATGTTCTTTTATATAGCAATCTCTTTCTTCTTTTGTTGCATTCAACAGATACTTTTCATAATAATCCATATCATCTATTTTTTCTTTATTCATCACTTTCTCCCATCTCTCTTAGTTCTTATGCTGTCTCATTTCTCGCACATTTTTCATGTTTTTTATCAATTATAGTCGTAGTACGACTATATTTCAATAGTCGTGTCAGGACTTTTATATAATAATCCAAAAATACAAAAGATATCAGATTATTGTTCACTGGATACTGTGAATGATAGCTTGCTTCCGGTTAAGTTCGCACACCGGCTTTAAAGTACGAGGATGGGATTATGAAATTCGAAAACATACGAAATTTGCGAGAAGATAATGATAAAACGCAGAAAGAAGTTGCTGCATACCTCAACATCAAACAGACTACATATTCTAAATATGAACTTGGAAAAATCAACGTTCCTATTGATGTCTTCATCAAACTTGCTGATTATTATACAGTCTCAATTGATTATCTCGTTGGTCGTGGAAAAAAGTGAAATTACAAAGAACAAAGAATGTGCATTGCACATTCTTGCGCCTGCGGCGTTGCTAAGCGCCAGTGGCGCTTGTTTAGCAAGGACCGAAGTGGAAACGTGGACCGCCTGCGACATCTACATTGTACGCCGCAGTGCGCATCCTTAGCGGAGCGTTTTTTATATATTAGGAAAGCACTTTCCTAATATATAAAAATCTCTGGATATCTTGCAAATATTGAATTTGTAAGATATTCAGAGATTAAGTTCGATGCCGCTGGCCGGACTCGAACCGGCACGGCTACTAACCGCTTGATTTTGAGTCAAGTGCGTCTGCCAATTCCGCCACAGCGGCTTATTCTGTCGGACAAGAAAACCTTCCTGTCCGAATCAGCTTTTTTATGTTACCATATCCGATCACATTTTTCAACTATTTTTTATGATTTTATTTGTTTTTTACTTGCAAAGTTTCTTTCCAACCTCAAAACAATCAAATGTTGCAAAATAGTCTTTCGGTGTCTCTGCACGGCGAATCATCTGTACACTTCCATCTTCTTTCAGGAGCAGCTCTGCTGATTTTAATTTACCATTGTAGTTATATCCCATAGAGAAACCATGTGCACCCGTATCATGGATTACAAGGTAATCTCCCATATCAACTTCCGGAAGCATTCTGTCAATTGCAAACTTATCATTATTTTCACACAGAGAACCTGTTACATCATATTTGTGATCGCACGGTGCGTCTTCTTTTCCAAGAACAGTAATATGATGATATGCTCCATACATTGCCGGGCGCATCAGGTTAACAGCACACGCATCTACTCCGATGTAGTTCTTATAAGTATTCTTCTCATGGATTGCTTTTGTCACAAGGCAGCCATAAGGTCCCATCATAAAGCGGCCAAGCTCTGTGTAGATTGCAACATCTCCCATTCCTGCCGGAACAAGTACTTCTTCATAAACCTTGCGGACACCCTCTCCGATCACACGGATATCATTCGGCTCCTGATCCGGTGTGTAAGGAATTCCAATACCACCTGAAAGATTAATAAACTTAATATGTACTCCTGTTTCTTTCTGAAGACGTACTGCCTGCTCAAAAAGAACTTTTGCAAGCATTGGATAATAATCATTTGTCACTGTATTGCTGGCAAGGAATGCATGAATACCGAATTCTTTTGCACCTTTTGCTTTCAGTGTCTTAAATGCTTCTGTGATCTGCTCTGTTGTCATTCCATATTTTGAATCTCCCGGATTATCCATAATATCATTACTGATCTTGAATATTCCGCCCGGATTGTAACGGCAGCTGATCGTCTCCGGAATATGTCCGATTGTCTTCTCAAGGAAGTCAATATGTGTAATATCATCCAGATTGATGATTGCTCCAAGTTTATCAGCAAGTATAAAATCTTCCTCTGGTGTATCATTTGAGGAAAACATAATATCGTGTCCGTTAATTCCAACTGCATCAGACATAAGAAGCTCTGTATAAGATGAGCAATCACAGCCACAGCCATATTCCTTCAAAATCTGGAGAAGAAACGGATTCGGTGTCGCCTTTACAGCAAAATATTCTTTATATCCCGGATTCCATGCAAATGCTTCCTTCAGCGCTTTCGCATTCTCACGGATTCCTTTCTCATCATAGAGATGAAACGGTGTCGGATATGTCTTTACGATCTCTTCAACCTGTTCTTTTGTCACAAATGGTTTCTTACTCATTTTTACTTTCTCCTTCGCGTATTTTGATTAATTCTATCTCATTCGCAAGTGCTGTCTTAAACAGCGTAACGAAATTTCTCTGTCCGGAATAGACACAAGTGTTTCTGCTCTCCTGTCCATATTCACCCGAAAGTACATATTTAGAATCTGTGATCAGACCAATCTGATTTCCTTTTTCTTTCGTCACATAAATGATTGCCCCTGAAAGTTCAAATGGATGATCTGTCACAAGAACTACCTTTTTTCCTTTTTCTGTCAGTTCCTTTAACTGTCCTTTCAACTGTTCCAGACAGACACCGGAACAGGAACAATACACTCTTTCTTCCACATTAGCCAGAAGATTATGAATCTTATCTGAAATATGTTCCTGACCATCGATCGTAACATAACCTTCTTCCTCTTTCTTCTCACCCGGAAGATTCACATCCAGCCACTTCTGTTCTTCCTCCATCCTGCGGATCCTGTTTCCACAGAACTCCTGAACATCAACCGGAATATACCGCTTGGCATCTTCTTCGATCAGATATGCAGCCCCCTTCTCAACAAGAGCCGCCAATGATGCATACACATTAGACCTCGAGATTCCTGTATCTCTTGCAATCTCATACCCCGTCTGCTTTCCTGCTTCGATCAGCCGAAGATAAACCGTCGCTTCCTGCCGGGACATCCCAAAATGCATCAGATATTCAATTGCTTTATTTATGTCCATCACATCATCCCTTTATTCTTAGTAGTTCTTTACAGGAACACTATACAGCATTGTTTGTTGGATGTCAATATATTGATTGTATTTAATAAGAGCCAGAACAGGCACCACGCACGGTAACTGTTCTGGCTCTTATTAAAAGTTTTTTCTAATTTAATCTACTGTCGCAATTCTCATCATATTACTTGTAAAGCTTCTCTCTTTGCTTACATTTGTTGAAGGAATTCCAGCTGTGATAACTACAACATCTCCCGGCTCAACATACTGTTTTACCTGTGCCAGTTCGATCGCATTTTCACAGATATCTTCTGTTGTATCAACTTCAAGAGACTTCAGCGGTCTTACGCCCCAGTAAATAGACATTCTTCTCAGTGTTCTCTCGTTCGGAGTTACACCAAGGATTTCCTGTCTTGGTCTTAAGTTGGATACAACTCTTGAAGTTGCTCCTGATACAGACGGTGTGATGATACATTTTGCATTCAAGTTTGCTGCTGCCAGTACAGATGAATATCCGATTGCACTGGATACTCCTCCTCTTAAATGACCATGCTCTTTCTCAAGCATGCTATCATAATCCAGGTGTTTCTCTGTCTGCTCGATGATATGAACCATCATCTGAAGCGCCTCGAGTGGGTATTTACCCTGTGCTGTCTCTCCGGAAAGCATTACAGCATCTGTTCCGTCATATACGGCGTTCGCAACGTCTGTTACCTCAGCTCTTGTCGGACGTGGATTACGCATCATAGAATCAAGCATCTGTGTTGCTGTGATAACTGTCTTGAACTGATCGTTACATTTCTGGATCATCATCTTCTGAAGATATGGAAGTTCCTCTGCCGGTATCTCAACTCCGAGGTCTCCACGGGCAACCATGATACCATCTGCTGCACGGATGATCTCATCGATATTGCTGATTCCTTCTTCATTCTCAATCTTTGCGATAATCGGAATGTAAGGAGCTCCGAGAGACTTCAGATATGCCTTGATCTCAAGAATACACTCTGCATTTCTTACGAAAGATGCAGCAATAAAATCAATTCCCTGCTCTGCTCCGAATTTAATATCTTCTTTATCTTTCTCAGTGATTGCCGGAAGTCTTACCGGTACTCCCGGTACATTAACGCCCTTTTTCTCTCCGAGTTCACCACCGTTGATGATCTCACAATGAATTTCTTTGTCTGTTTTTCCGATTACTTTCAGTCCGATCAGACCATCATCGATCAAAATAATCTTTCCTTCACTTACATCTTCTGCAAGTCCCTTATATGTGATAGATACTTTATTCTCATCTCCAACAATATCTTCTGTAGTAAGTGTAAAGGTCTTCCCTGTTTCAAGCTTAATCTTCTTTCCGTCTTTCAGAACACCTGTACGGATCTCTGGTCCCTTTGTATCCAGAAGAATAGCTGTCGTTGCATGCTCTTCCTCGCGAAGCTCTTTGAGCATATCCATACGACCCTTCTGTTCTTCATGATCACCATGAGAGAAGTTGAAACGAGCTACATCCATGCCATTCTGGATGAGTTTTCTCATCAGTTCTCTATCATTTGTGTTTGGTCCCATCGTACATACTACTTTTGTTTTTTTCATACTAAGTCAATCTCTCCTTTAAAAAATATAACCTTAAAGTTCTATACACCTGGAGCGAAGCTGCACTGTATCACTTTCGGCTGCAACTCTGATCTGATACACTGCACTGCCATACCTCATCTCCGGTAAACTATGAGAAATATGCGTTACACAATTCTCATTTTCTACTTCACATGTTCATGTGTAAATAAATGTTCCTGGCAATACTCATAGTTTCCATTACATTTTGAACAGAAACGGAACTCCAATGTCGGATCATCAAGTTCTGTACGTCCGCAGACTGCACAACGGTGTCTTGCCCCATTCGCATAAGTCATATGTGGTCTCGTCTGCTGTTTAAACTTTGCTTTTCTCGCCTGCTCTTTCGGACTGAAACGCTTCATATTCCTGCTGGACAGGAAAAAGATAACAAAGTTCAATAAGGATGCCGCAATCGCAACTTTCGTTGCGAGACTTCCTGTAAAGAAATAGTACAGTGCCATTGCCGCATATACGAAAGCCATCCATTTCATCTTAATCGGTAAAATAAAATAGAGTAAAACTTCCATATCCGGATAGATGGAAGCAAATGCCAAAAAGATAGACATTGTAATATAGTTGGTGCTGATCAATCCGATACTTGAAAGCGGAAGTTCAATTCCATAGATAAGATAAAACACACCATACAGTATGAATACTGCGATCACTGTAAAAAGTATTCCTGAAAAATGTATACATTATAACGGAATGTTCCCCATGTTCTCTCAAGGCTGAGCCAAGGGAGTAGTACAATAATACTAGAAACAGTAAAGAAATCAAACTTCCTGTCGGTGGAATCAATACCCAGGAAATAATCCTCCAAACCTGTCCTCTTAAAATATATGCCGGTTCCAGTGTCAGCCATCCTAAAAGTCCCGGTGCTAAATAATAAATAGCGAAACCTATCACATACCCGGCCAGCAGATACACCGTAAGATTCGATATTTGCAAAACGACCTAATTTTTTTTTCTAATTTATCAAGCCAGTTCAACTCGTATCCTCCTTCTATTTTCATTTTATATTACTGTCACTACGTGTGGCCAGCACTCATCACATCTTTGTATAGCAGTAATTGTACAAGGGAAGACTTGTTTTGTCAAACGATTGTTTTTATATTAATACACTTTTAACAAGAATATGATATTTTCCTTTCCTTTCTACTTAGACATTTTGCCATATTGCAGCTCATTTCTTCACACTTACTACACTACAATGACCATTGTCTTTTTGAGAATCTTGTCGTATAATGTTATTTATTGCGAGCTAACAAACGCATTTAATAGGTAGTAACTCATATAAATTTGACAAATTAACTGAATTACAAAAGATTGGGGATATTAATTATGAACGCAAAAAATCTACATACTTTAGGAATCGACATTGGTTCCACGACAGTAAAAATTGCAAATTCTTAATGATGAAAATGAAGTCCTCTTCTCTGATTATGAGCGCCATTTCGCTAATATCCAGGAGACGCTTTCCGATCTGCTCGGTCGTGCGCTTTATAAGCTTGGACCAATCCAGGTTTCTCCTGTCATCACAGGAAGCGGTGGTCTGACACTTGCCAAACACCTCGGTGTTCCATTTGTCCAGGAGGTAATTGCAGTCTCCACTGCACTACAGGATTACGCTCCTCAGACAGATGTAGCAATTGAGCTTGGTGGAGAAGATGCGAAGATCATTTATTTTGAGGGTGGAAATGTAGAACAGCGTATGAATGGTGTCTGTGCCGGTGGTACAGGTTCTTTCATTGACCAGATGGCATCTCTTCTTCAGACAGATGCTTCCGGTCTGAATGAATACGCTAAAAATTACAAAGCATTATACTCCATCGCCGCGCGCTGCGGAGTATTTGCCAAGACAGATATCCAGCCACTGATCAACGATGGTGCCGCTAAGGAAGACCTTGCCGCATCCATTTTCCAGGCTGTTGTGAATCAGACCATCAGTGGTCTTGCCTGTGGAAAACCGATTCGCGGTCACGTTGCCTTTTTAGGTGGTCCGCTTCATTTCCTCTCAGAGTTAAGGGAAGCCTTCATCCGTACACTGAAACTGGACGATGAACATATCATTGCACCGAACCATTCACATCTGTTCGCTGCAATCGGTTCTGCACTAAACTCTAAGAAAGACACTCCGATGGAATTGCGTGATATGCAGAATCGTCTGGAAAATAAAATTCAGATGGATTTCGAGGTGGAACGTCTGGATCCGCTGTTTGCAACAACTGCTGATTACGAGGAATTCATTTCCCGCCATGCAAAGCATCAGGTGCCGGTAAAAGATCTTGCCTCATACAAAGGAAAAGCATTTCTTGGAATCGATGCCGGTTCAACAACTACAAAAGCGGCTCTCGTTGGTGAAGACGGAACACTTCTTTATTCTTTCTATCACAACAACGACGGAGATCCGCTTGGTACAACGATCACAGCAATCAAAGATATTTACGATCAACTCCCGGAGGGTGTAGAGATTGTTCATTCCTGTTCCACAGGATACGGCGAGGCACTGATCAAATCTGCTCTGATGCTTGACGAGGGAGAAGTTGAGACTGTTTCTCATTATTATGCAGCATCCTTCTTTGAGCCGGATGTAGACTGTATTCTGGACATCGGCGGTCAGGATATGAAATGTATCAAGATCAAAAATCAGACTGTCGACAGTGTTCAGCTGAACGAAGCCTGCTCTTCCGGATGTGGTTCTTTCATTGAGACATTTGCAAAATCTCTGAATTATTCTGTAGAGGATTTTGCTCACGAAGCTCTTTATGCACAGAACCCGATCGATCTCGGAACACGCTGTACTGTATTTATGAACTCCAAAGTAAAACAAGCACAGAAAGAGGGGGCGTCTGTTGCTGATATCTCAGCCGGACTTGCTTATTCTGTTATCAAGAATGCACTGTTCAAGGTAATCAAAGTATCTGACGCATCCGAACTCGGAAATCATATTGTTGTTCAGGGAGGTACCTTCTATAATAATGCAGTTCTTCGAAGCTTTGAGAAAATCGCGAACTGTGAAGCGATCCGCCCGGACATTGCCGGAATCATGGGTGCATTCGGTGCAGCTCTGATTGCCCGTGAACGTTATGTTGACTGCGAAGGCACAACAATGCTTTCCATTGATGACATCCGTTCCCTTGAATACTCCACAACAATGACAAAATGTCGTGGATGTACAAACAACTGCCGTCTGACGATCAACCATTTCAGTGGTGGACGTAAATTCATCACAGGAAACCGTTGTGAGCGCGGACTTGGAAAAGAGAAATCAAAAAATCAGATGCCGAACTTATTTGAATATAAATTGCATCGCTATTTTGATTACGAACCTCTTTCCGAGGAAGAAGCAAAGCACGGATTAATCGGTATTCCTCGTGTGCTGAATATGTACGAGAACTATCCGTTCTGGTTCACATTTTTTACAAAACTTGGATTCCGTGTAGTTCTGTCACCGGCTTCCACAAGAAAGATTTATGAACTTGGTATTGAATCTATTCCAAGTGAATCCGAGTGTTATCCGGCGAAACTGGCGCACGGACATGTACAGTGGCTGATCAATCAGGGAGTAAAACACATTTTCTATCCGTCAATCCCGTATGAACGGAAAGAATTTGCTGATTCTGACAACCACTACAATTGTCCGATCGTTACTTCTTATCCGGAAAACATCAAGAATAATATGGATCCGATCGTCAACGGAGAAGTTGATTTCATCCATCCATTCTTGAATTTTGAAAGTGAAGAAACGATTTCTTACCGTCTTGTAGAAGAATTAGGTAAGAAGTTCTCTCTTTCCGAAAATGAAATCAAGTCAGCAGTCCATGACGCATGGAATGAACTGGCTGCCTGTCGTCAGGATATGAGAAATAAAGGGGAAGAAACAATCCGTTTCTTAAATGAAACAGGAAACCGCGGTATCGTACTTGCCGGTCGTCCATACCATATCGATCCGGAGGTAAATCATGGTCTTCCTGAATTGATTACATCCTACAATATTGCAGTACTTACAGAAGACTCTGTCTCTCATTTGAATCCGGCAGAGCACCCTCTGAATGTCATGGATCAGTGGATGTACCACTCCAGACTGTATGCAGCTGCAAATTATGTGAAGACAACGGAGAATCTTGATCTGATCCAGCTTAACTCCTTCGGATGTGGACTGGATGCTGTTACAACAGATCAGGTTGCTGAGATCCTTACAAATTCAGATAAAATTTACACAACTTTGAAGATTGATGAAGTAAATAATCTTGGAGCTGCAAGAATCCGTGTGCGTTCTCTTCTCGCCGCAATCCGTGTGCGTGAAAAGAAACAGGAAAAACGTACCATTCATCCGGCCTCTATCAAAAAGGTTACATTTACAAAAGAGATGCGTAAGGATTATACCATTCTCTGCCCGCAGATGTCTCCGGTTCATTTCGAACTGCTTGAGCCTGCTTTCCGCGCTGCCGGATACAACATTGATGTTCTTCCTAACGATAACAAACAGGCTGTCGATATGGGATTAAAATATGTAAATAACGATGCCTGCTACCCTTCTCTGATCGTTGTCGGTCAGATCATGGATGCACTGTTATCCGGAAAATATGACTTAAATCATACAGCTGTTATCATTACACAGACTGGTGGTGGCTGCCGTGCTTCTAACTATATTGGATTCATTCGCCGTGCACTTAAGAAAGCCGGCATGGAACACGTTCCGGTAATCTCACTTAATTTAAGTGGATTAGAAGATAACCCTGGATTTAAACTTTCTCCTGCACTGGTTCTTCGTGGAATCTACGCAGCAGTATTCGGAGATATCTTTATGAAATGTGTTTACCGTATGCGTCCTTACGAGGCCATACCGGGAACCACAGATAAGATTCACCGTAAATGGGCTGAAGTTGTTAAGAAGTTTGTATCCGAAGGCTATCCTTCCCGTAAGAGATTCAAGAAACTTTGTAAAGATATCATCAATGATTTTGATAATATCGAGACACTCGACATTAAGAAACCTCGTGTTGGAATCGTTGGAGAAATCCTGGTTAAATTCCTTCCGGCTGCCAACAATCATCTGGCAGAGCTTCTTGAAAGCGAAGGGGCTGAGGCAGTTGTTCCGGATCTTCTTGATTTCCTGCTCTACTGCTTCTACAATCAGAACTTCAAAGTTCCCACTTGGGAATGAAGAAGTCCAAAGCTACAGCTGGAAACCTTGGAATCAAAGCTTTGGAATGGTTCCGTGCTCCGGCTTCCAAAGCATTTGCAGAAAGTAAACACTTTGATCCGCCGGCTCACATTGAAGATCTTGCAAAAATGGCATCAGAGATCGTATCTCTCGGAAACCAGACCGGTGAAGGATGGTTCCTGACAGGTGAGATGCTTGAGCTTATCCACAGCGGTGCAGGAAACATCGTCTGCACACAGCCATTCGCCTGCCTGCCAAACCATGTTGTCGGTAAGGGAGTTATCAAAGAACTTCGCCGCAGACATCCGGAGTCGAACATCGTAGCAATCGATTTCGATCCGGGCGCAAGTGAAGTAAATCAGTTGAATCGAATTAAACTGATGCTGTCGACGGCGTTTAAAAATCTGGAGAAATAAAGATTTGACGTAGGGATTCTTTTTCGAGTCCGGACGAAATCAGATATCGCATATAAAGTTTATTCGAATAGACAGACATCGAGGGTTTGATGCAGGCTCCGGGTTCTGTATACAGGAAAGACTAAGAAAAACGAAAGATTACTAAAAGCAAAACAATGCTCGGCAAACTCGCTGCCGCTTCAGACAGTAGCCTCGCACTGCTTTAACGTAACCTTCCGTTTTTTAAGTCTTTCCAAGCACACAGAACAGTCCCCTGAATCAAACCCTCGATGTCTGTCTATCGGTAAGTTTCAGCGATATCAGATTTCTACTTCCTCGAAAGAAGAACTCTACTTGAGAGGTAGGCGCAACGGAAATTCTATAGAATGATATCCATATCTCAAACGTTTTTGCACCTAATAAAATTTAGCGTTGGAATCGATTTTTTAATAAACAGAAAACAGAAAATATGAGCTTCGAGAAGCTTTATGTTAGAAGGTGGGTATAGGGATGCAGACGAATGTGGAGCATGCTTGCTCATACTTGAAAAACAATAGATTGCGTCAAAGAAAGGATTGACAGCTGTCTGAGCGGCAGCGAGTTTGTCAATCCTTTCTTTGCTTTTAGCAGTCTATTGTTTTTCTTAGTATGAACAGTATGCGTAACCCTGAGTCGGCGTTCCTATACCCATCTTCTAACAATCAACTATCTAAATCATATTCTCTGTTTTCGTCCGAACTCGAAAAAGAATCCCTACGATAAATCTTTATTTCCGATACAAGTAAAGGATTCCCCCGAAAAGGCCCAGGAAAATTCCTGCGTATCCTCCTGCACAGAGGATATCTGCCAGACTCTGTATCAGATCTATTCTGATTGCAGAACATACTCCTAATCCAAACAGTGTTCCAATGATTGTCCATCCTACAATTAAAATTGGCAGATATACTGCAAGTGCATGATCTGCATCTATATAATGATTTACAAAACTCCAAAGTTTTCCATACATAAAAATTACCCTCTTTCTACTAAAAATGTCTAAGTGTTTTTCCTTTTGACAATTCTTAGTATAGAGGGTTTTTGTAAAGTCTCATTTTCTTCCAATGCTAAATCTATGTAAAATAAATCAAACTATTGTTAAATCGATTTACTTTATTCTGTTTCCAGAACCAGTTCGGCCACTTCCTGTGGTGTTGTTGCCAGAGCATCTGCACCTGCCTCTGAGAGTTCTTTTAAGTCTCCGTATCCATACAGAACACCGATCACTTTCAGACCTTCCGCATGGCCTCCTAGTATGTCATAAGAACGATCTCCGACCATTACGATTTTATCCAGTTCTTTCTCTTCGCACTGTTCCAAGACATAACGGATAACATCTTGTTTTTCTGTACGTGTCTCATCCATACATGCCCCGCCGATCACATCAAAATATTGAGCCAGTCCAAAGTGATCTGCGATGATTTTAGCAAATTTTTCCGGCTTGGATGTCGCCATCGCAATCTTGATTCCCGCTTGTTTCAATGTCTTGAGCATCTCTTCTACGCCATCATACACACTGTTTTCAAAAATACCTGTCACTGTGAAATATTCTCGATAAAGAGTAACCATCTCTGCTGCTATTTCTTCATCAATTCCACAGTGTTCCATAAACTGACCCTTCAGCGGTGGTCCAATAAATTTACGTAATTCATCTACGTCAGGTGTCGGTTCTCCCACCTTCTCCAGCGCATATTTTACAGAATTCATAATTCCCGGACCTGAATCTGTGAGTGTTCCGTCCAGATCAAACAGTACAGTTGTTATTTTCATTTCCAATTCCTCACTCTATTAAAATTTTCTAATCTGATCATCCTCTTCACTTTCTGTTTTAATCACTTTACGGATCACCACATAATAGCCGAAATCATCGTTCACTTTAATATAGACTCTCTCGCCTTCTTTATGTCCGAGCAGGGCTTTTCCAATCGGAGATTCTATGCTGACCAGTCCATTCAAAGAGCTTCCTCTTACAGATGTCACTATACGATATGTTTCGACTTCATCATCATCTTCACAATAAAGTTCTACGGTATTATTCAGGCCAATTTCATCCTCTTTCGAATGATCTTCCACAATCTCAGCTGTCTTGAGCATTCTTTCCAGATAACGAATACGACTTCGTTCTGATTCTTCGCTTTTTTCGCTGCGTGATACTCGAAGTTCTCACTCAAGTCTCCATGAGATCTTGCTTCTTTCACTGCTTCGATCAATTCTTTACGTTCTACTAATTTTCGATGCTCAATCTCTACCTGAATCTTTTCTACATCATTTTTTGTCAATCTTTCACGCATGACTTTTCCTTTCTTCTCTGAACCATAGGTTACTGTTCACACGATGTGCGACCAGCAACGCATCTCGCCATTTTAAATCGCCTTTGGCGATGGGGCGAGATGCATTCAAGTCAAAACGCGCATTCTCCGTGTCAATCAGCGGAGTGATTGACACGGGAGTGAACAGTAACAACCATAGACATTGCTGTACACATCTACTGTGAACAACAACCTATAGGGAAAAGGAAAGCTATCAATTACGATAAACTAAAACAAGCACTGTTGTTATCGCAGTCAATAGCTTTCCCTTTTCACTTCTATCTTAATTCACGCAATTTTCTTCTGGATTCTTTTCTCTTGAAAGAATCATTCAAGTTGCCTGAATCCAAATTCAACACTTATGAATTATTTCACTAACAGAGATTTTCCTGTCATCTCAGCCGGCTGTTCCATTCCCATCAGCTCGATCAGTGTCGGAGCGATGTCTGCCAGGCATCCGCCTTCTCTTAACTTGTAAGCCGGATCAGCATTTACAAGGATAAACGGTACCGGATTCGTTGTATGAGCTGTGAATGGCTCACCTGTCTCCTCATCGATCAGCTGCTCTGCATTTCCGTGGTCAGCACAGATGAACATCTGTCCGTCTACTTCTTTCAGAGCCTCTACAGCCTTTCCTACACACTCGTCAACTGCTTCTACAGCCTTGATCGCAGCTTCCTGAACACCTGTATGTCCTACCATGTCAGGGTTTGCAAAGTTGATCACGATCACATCATAGTTCTCAGACTTGATCGCTCCAACAAGCTTGTCACATACTTCGTAAGCGCTCATCTCCGGTTTCAGGTCATAAGTAGCAACCTTAGGGGATTTCACAAGGATTCTGTCCTCTCCCGCATTCGGCTCTTCTACTCCGCCATTGAAGAAGAATGTTACGTGAGCATATTTCTCTGTCTCTGCAATACGAGCCTGTTTCAGTCCGTTATCTGCAAGGAACTGTCCAAATGTATTCGTAATAGATTCTTTTACGAATGCAACTGTCTTATTCTCGATTGTCGCATCATACTCTGTGAAGCATACGAATGTAGTCTTCACTCTGTCCCCTCTTTCAAATCCGTCAAAGCTGTCATCACAGAATGTTCTTGTGAGTTCTCTTGCTCTGTCAGGACGGAAGTTGAAGAATACAACAGAATCATTTTCTTTAATTGTAGCTGTTGCAGCACCGTCTTTTGTCACAACAAATGGTACTACGAACTCGTCTGTTACATCTTCATCGTAGGAAGCCTGGATTCCTGCTGTTGCGGATTCCGCTGTATTGCCTTCTCCTGCAACTAATGCTTTGTAAGCTTTCTCCACACGATCCCAACGGTTATCACGATCCATTGCATAGTAACGTCCGGATACAGATGCAACTTCACCTACACCAATCTCTTTCATCTTTGCTTCAAGCTGCTCTACATATTCTTTACCTGATGCCGGTGGTGTATCACGGCCGTCAAGGAAACAATGAACATATACTTTCTCGATTCCCTGTCTCTTGGCGAGCTCAAGAATTCCATAAATATGAGTAATATGACTATGAACTCCTCCGTCAGATACAAGTCCCATCAGGTGAAGTGCAGAATCATTCTTCTTTACATTCTCACAAGCTGCAAGAAGAGCTTTGTTCTCAAAGAATTCTCCGTCTTCGATAGACTTTGTGATCTTTGTAAGTTCCTGATAAATGATACGTCCGGCACCCATATTCATATGTCCTACTTCTGAGTTACCCATCTGTCCATCCGGAAGACCAACAGAAAGTCCGCTGGCATTTCCTTTTACAAACGGATACTCTGCCATCAGTTTATCCATAACAGGAGTATTCGCAAGGGCTACTGCGTTACCCTCTGTCTTATCTCTTAATCCATATCCATCTAAAATCATTAATACGGTTGGTTTTTTGCTCATCTCAATATCTCCTTTGCATTAAGATTGTCTATTTTTTAACTCTACGCTTTATTGTACTAGTTTTAGCACAATTTTGCAAGTCAGAGCTCTGGTCAAATATATCTGAAAATAAGCAGATTTTCGCCTGAATTCATGTGAAAATCACTACAATAAAATCTTATAATGTCGGAAGCAATTCTTTCATCAGCTTTACACCATGAACGATCGCCTGTTTCTCAAATGTAGGATAGTCCACCTGTGCACTTCCATCTGCCTTATCTGAGATTGCACGAATGATCACACATGGAACGTGATTCAGATATGCACCGTGAGCAATTGCTGCTCCTTCCATCTCAGCACATTTCGCACCAAAATTATTAACAATACGTTCTTTTACTTCTTTTTCAGAAATAAACTGGTCTCCGCTTGCAACTCTTCCTGTAAATGTACGAATATCTGAATTCGCCTTTTTATTTGCTTCCACTGCTTTTCTCACAAGTTCTTTATCTGCCGGAAATGCAAATACATCCATACGCGGCACCTGTCCGACAGGATCTCCCAATGCGCTGACATCCATATCATGTTCTACTGCATCTGTAGATACAACAATATCTCCGATATTGATCTCTGCATCTAGAGAACCGGCTACACCTGTATTGATCAGCTGATCTACCTGATAAAAGTCTGCAAGAATCTGTGTACAAATTGCAGCATTCACCTTTCCAATTCCGCTCTGTACAACAACTGCTTCTTTTCCATAAAGCATACCTTTATAAAACTTCATGGATGCTCTCTCCTGCATCTCGCATTCTGTCATATCCTCGATCAGCTCACGGACTTCTTCTTCCATTGCTCCGATAATTCCTACCATAGCTTCTCAATCTCCTATCTTTTCTGTTCCCTTTTCTTAGTTGCTTTATTTTCTTCATTAAGCTGTTACTTTATTTTATCAATCTCCTCTATGATACACTCAAATGATTTTCAAAGTCAAGAAAAAAGGCCATCCGGTCAGAATTACTATCTCTATTGCTACTGTCCGCACTACCTGTGCGCGGCAATATAGATATCTTTCTGACCAGATGACCTTTCTTAATCATCTGTTCTATTAAAACAGCTTTGAGATCTTATTATTTGTAGTTTACGATCTTTCCGAAGTCAGCTTTAAGGGAAGCTCCACCTACAAGACCTCCATCGATGTTAGCCTGTGCAAAAAGCTCAGGAGCTGTAGCTGCGTTTACAGATCCGCCGTACTGGATACGGATTGCTTCTGCTGTAGCTTCATCATATACTTCAGCGATGCAAGCACGGATTCCTGCACAAACTTCTTCAGCCTGCTCTGTTGTAGCTGTCTTTCCTGTTCCGATTGCCCAGATTGGCTCGTAAGCGATAACTGCTGTCTTAGCCTGATCTGCTGTAACACCCTGGAATCCAACCTTAACCTGCTGACGGATGAAGTCCATTGTTACGCCCTGCTCTCTCTGCTCAAGAGTCTCTCCACAGCACATGATTGGTGTAATACCATGCTCAAATGCTTTGAGGACTTTCTTGTTAACATCTTCATTTGTCTCACCGAAGTAATCTCTTCTCTCTGAATGTCCGAGAACAACATATTTAACACCTGCATCTACAAGCATGTTCGGAGAAATCTCACCTGTGTAAGCTCCACTCTCCTCGAAATACATGTTCTCAGCTCCAACCTGGATGTTTGTTCCTTTTGCAGCCTCTACAACTGGTACGATATCGATAGCCGGTACGCAGAATACTACGTCTACTTCTTCGTTAGCTACAAGTGGTTTTAACTCCTCTACAAGTGCTACTGCCTCGCTTGGAGTTTTGTTCATTTTCCAGTTTCCTGCAATAATTTTCTTTCTTGCCATTGTTCTTTTCTCCTTTAGAAATCTCTAAATTTATACACAGAGAAGCTGTCACAACCAGCTTCTCATGCATACATTTCATATTATTTATCGTTAGCTGCTGCTACTCCCGGAAGTTCTTTTCCTTCAAGGAATTCAAGAGAAGCTCCACCACCTGTAGAGATGTGTGTCATCTTGTCACCATATCCGAGCTGGTTAACAGCTGCTGCGGAATCTCCACCACCGATGATTGTTACAGCATCTGTGTTAGCAAGTGCTTCTGCAACTGCCTTTGTTCCATCAGCGAATTTCGGCATCTCGAAGCATCCCATTGGTCCGTTCCATACAACTGTCTTCGCAGATTTAACAGCGTCTGCAAACATCTCAGCTGTCTTTGGTCCGATATCAAGTCCCATCCATCCTTCTGGAATCTCATTCTGAGCTACTACCTGTGTATTTGCATCGTTAGAGAAAGCGTCTGCTGCTACAGCATCAACTGGAAGAAGAAGTTTTACACCTTTCTCTTCTGCTTTCTTAACCATGTCAAGTGCGTACTGTAAGTAATCTTCCTCAAGAAGGGAATTTCCTACGCTTCCGCCCTGAGCTTTTGTGAATGTGTAGCACATTCCACCACCAATGATCAGAGTATCAACTTTGTCAAGAAGGTTGTTGATTACAGAAATCTTACTGGATACTTTAGATCCTCCAAGGATTGCAACAAATGGTCTTTCCGGATTCTCTACTGCATTTCCAAGGAAATCGATTTCTTTCTGCATAAGGTATCCAACAACTGCTGTGTCAACAAACTGTGTAACACCTACGTTAGAACAGTGTGCTCTATGAGCTGTTCCGAATGCATCGTTTACGAATACATCGCAAAGAGAAGCAAGGTCTTTGCTGAATGCTTCACCGTTCTTTGTCTCTTCTGCTCTGTAACGTGTGTTTTCAAGAAGAACAACATCTCCGTCTTTCATAGCTTCAACAGCTGCTTTTGCGTTTGGTCCAACTACTTCCGGATCAGCTGCAAATTTAACTTCCTGTCCAAGGAGCTCAGAAAGTCTTACTGCTACTGGTGCAAGTGAAAGCTCCGGCTTTGGCTCTCCCTTCGGTTTTCCAAGGTGGGAACAAAGAATTACTTTTCCTCCATCAGCGATCAGCTTCTTGATTGTAGGAAGAGCTGCCACGATACGGTTCTCATCTGTGATCTTTCCATCCTGAAGCGGTACGTTGAAATCACATCTTACAAGAACTCTTTTTCCTTTTACATTGATATCATCTACGGATTTTTTATTAAGTGCTGCCATTTTTCATAGCCTCCTGTATCTTGTCTTTTTCCTGATCGTCTCATAAATTCCGTGTGAATTATCACCAGCAGATATTTAACGATCACATTAAAAAGGATCCGGTCCTACAATAAGACCGGACCCCATTGTGAGTCAATAATTCAGATTAATTCTGAGTATTTAATATAAAATTAAGCCTCAAGAAGTGTTCCGAAGTGTTTGATTGTTCTTACCATCTGGCTTGTGTAAGAGTTCTCGTTGTCATACCATGAAACAACCTGAACCTCTGTTGTACCATCACCAACTGGAAGAGCCATTGTCTGAGTTGCATCAAACAGTGATCCAAATCTCATTCCTACGATGTCGCTGGATACGATCTCATCTGTGTTGTATCCGAAGGACTCGTTAGAAGCTGCTTTCATAGCTGCGTTGATCTGATCTACAGTAACTTCTCCCTCAACTACTGCTGTAAGGATTGTTGTAGAACCTGTTGGTGTAGGAACACGCTGAGCAGATCCGATAAGTTTTCCGTTCAGTTCTGGGATAACAAGACCGATTGCTTTAGCAGCACCTGTGCTGTTTGGTACGATGTTAACTGCAGCTGCACGAGATCTTCTAAGATCACCTTTTCTCTGCGGTCCATCAAGTGTCATCTGATCTCCTGTGTAAGCGTGGATTGTACACATGATACCGGACTTGATTGCTGCAAGGTCGTTAAGAGCTTTTGCCATCGGAGCCAGGCAGTTTGTTGTACAAGAAGCTGCGGAGATGATGTTGTCCTCTTTTGTAAGTTCTTCGTGGTTTACATTGTAAACGATTGTCGGAAGGTCATTTCCAGCTGGAGCAGAAATAACTACTTTCTTAGCACCTGCATCGATGTGAGCCTGAGCTTTTGCTTTGGATGTGTAGAATCCTGTACACTCCAGAACAACGTCAACACCGATCTCTCCCCAAGGAAGCTCAGCTGCGTTAGCTTTTGCGTAGATCTTGATCTCTTTTCCGTCAACTGTGATAGAATCCTCTCCTGCTTCTACTGTATCTGCAAGAGCGTATGTTCCCTGAGTTGAGTCATATTTTAATAAGTGAGCAAGCATCTTAGGAGATGTAAGGTCGTTGATTGCTACTACCTCATATCCTTCTGCTCCGAACATCTGTCTGAAAGCAAGACGTCCGATACGTCCAAAACCATTAATCGCTACTTTTACTGCCATGATTAATTCCTCCTAAAAAGTTTAAAAAATTTATGGCTGTATCTCCAGCCATGGCGATGAATTTAACAAAGCGATAATTGTTAAATATTCATCAACTAGATTCATTGTACTAAAACAAGAACAAAAATTCAAGCCTTAAATCCATATAATTCTAATTTTATGGAACAATTCTCCTAAACACCGGTTTCCGCCCCTTAAATTCTGCATAATAACTAAAACCACAGCCTGCAAGTATCTCTCCTGCCTGTTCATAGTCAAAAGCTACATGTTCCGGCCTATGTGCATCTGCTCCGATTGTGACAATTTCACCACCAAGCTCCTTATATCTTCTGATAACATCCGGATGCGGGTTTGGAAATCCAAGTCCATATTTCATTCCTGCCATGTTCATCTCAAGTCCTTTTCCATGACTGATCAGATGTTTTAGTATCTCATCGATCTCTTCTGCATATTTTCTGTAAGAATATTCTTCTGCCTGATGTGCGCCATAACGGACAACATAGTCCAAATGCCCCAGACTATCGAAGGAATTTATTTTTTTCAGGTTTTCAATTGCCACCTGAAATGCTTCATGATAAGCCTCCTCATCACTTCGTCCTTCAAAAAATCCACGATAATACGGATCCTGTCCATGGATAAGGTGTATTGAACCGATCACAAAATCAAACGGATATTTTTCTGTCAGTTCTTTATAATATTCTCCCAGGTGTGGCTGAAGTCCGATCTCTACACCAATCCGGACTTCCAGTTTCTTCTGATATTCTGTTTTTAATTGCGTCAGTCTGCTGAAATATTCATCCAGGTCGAACATAAATGCACCCGCCGGAAAATCCGGTGTTTCCGGAAAGTCTTTATCAAGATGATCCGTGATGCAGACTGCCTGCATTCCTTTATTCACCGCTGCATCAAGCATGGAATGTACAGATGCATCACTATCTTCTGAAAATCTTGTATGCATATGCGCATCACATGCTATCATAATATTGTGCCGCCTCCTAATACATACTCACCATCATAGAGAACAACCGCCTGTCCCGGTGTCACTGCACGGATTGGTTCATCAAATGTGCAGGTGATTTCATCTTCCCCTGTCTTTTCCACTGTGCACCAGGCTCCTTTATGATTGTAACGGATCTTTGCAAACACCCGGATGGGTTCTGTGATATCTTCTACACTCATGAAATTCAATTCATTCGCACGCAGCGTATGCGTTAAAGATTCTTCGTATGTTCCAATCACAACTTCATCTGTTTCCGGACGAATCTCAAGTACAAATGCCGGATATCCCAGCGCAAGTCCAAGCCCTTTACGCTGCCCTACCGTATAATGAATGATTCCTTTGTGTTTTCCAAGAATCTTTCCGTCCGGTGTTACAAAATTCCCCTGACGGATCGGAGTATCTGCATTTTCTTCAATAAAGGTTGCATAATCTCCATCCGGAACAAAACAGATATCCTGACTATCTGGCTTGTTAGCAACCTGCAGTCCAATTTCTTCTGCCATCTCACGGATCTTATCCTTTGAATAATTTCCAACCGGCATCAGCGTATGCGCCAGTTGCTCCTGGGTCAGGTTATAAAGTGCATAAGTCTGGTCTTTCGCAAGCGTCGCAGATCTTCGGATTGCGTATCTTCCATTCGGAAGTTTATCAATCCTCGCATAATGTCCTGTTGCGATATAGTCTGCTCCGATGGAAAGACTTCTCTGCAAAAGTGCTTCCCATTTCACATAACGATTGCAGGCAATACACGGGTTAGGTGTTCTTCCGTTCAGGTATTCTTCCGTAAAGTAATCAATTACATTTTTCTGGAATTCCTGTTTAAAATTCATCACATAATACGGAATACCAATAGACGATGCAACACGTCTTGCATCGTCTACCGCACTGAGCCCGCAACAGCCGCCGTTTTCTTCTTGAACCTCATTGTCCTCATCCTGCCAGATCTGCATCGTCACACCGATCACATCATAGCCTTGTTCTTTCAAAAGCCAGGCTGCCACGGAGGAATCTACTCCCCCGGACATTCCAACAACAACTTTGCCTTTGCTCATTAATATTCCTCTTCCTCTGCTTCTTCACCTTCGTGAATATCTGACTTCGGTTTCTGAAGTCCCTCAATCTTGATACCGTGTTTCTCTGCATAATCCCAGAGTGCTGCATGGATTGCTTCCTCTGCAAGAAGTGAACAGTGAACCTTTACCGGCGGAAGTCCGTCAAGAGCTTCCATAACGGCTTTGTTTGTTACCTCCATTGCTTCCTGAATGCTTTTTCCTTTAACCATCTCTGTTGCCATACTGGAAGTTGCAACAGCTGCTCCACACCCGAATGTTTTAAACTTTACATCACGAATGATCTGATTTTCATCAATATCAAGATAAATTCTCATGATATCTCCACATTTCGCATTTCCCACTGTTCCTACGCCACTTGCATTTTCAATTTCCCCTACATTTCTTGGATGCTGGAAATGATCCATTACCTTTTCTGTATACATTATATAATTCCTCCATTTTGTTTATCTTTTTATTCAAAAATTAGTTTGTATTTTTCTTTTAAGTCATTCTGGCTTATGCATTCTTCTGCTGCTTTTTCATAAAATCTTCGTAAAGCGGAGACATACTGCGCAGATGTGCAACAATCTCTTTCAACTGGTCGATTGTATAATCAATATCTTCTTTTGTTGTATCAGCACCAATTGACATACGAAGTGAACCATGTGCAATCTCGTGCGGTAATCCAATTGCCAGAAGAACATGAGATGGATCCAGAGAGCCTGATGTACAAGCTGAACCACTGGAAGCACAGATTCCTTTCATATCCAGCATGATCAGCAAAGATTCTCCTTCAACAAATTGGAAGCTGAAGTTAATGTTATTCGGAACACGTTTCACACGATCTCCATTTAATCTACAATATGGAATCTCATTCTCAATTCTTGCAATTGCATAATCACGAAGTTCTGTCTCATGTTTCATTCTCTGTTCCATGGAAGCCATAGCAAGCTCTACAGCTTTTCCGTATCCTACAATACCCGGAACATTCTCTGTACCTGCACGGCGTTTTCTCTCCTGGCTCCGCCGTGAATAAATGAACGGATCTTCACTCCTTTTCTGATATAAAGGAAACCGATTCCCTTTGGTCCGTTCAGTTTATGTCCACTGGAACTGAGCATATCAATATTCATCTCATCTACATTGATCGGTACCTGACCAAACGCCTGGACAGCATCTGTATGGAAAAGTACTCCATGTTTATGTGCAATCTCTCCGATTTCTTTGATTGGCTGAATACTTCCGATCTCATTGTTTGCAAACATTACGCTGACCAGAATTGTATCTGGACGAATCGCTGCTTCAACAGCTTCCGGACTGACAATACCATTCTCATCTACATCCAGATAAGTCACTTCATATCCTCTCTTCTGGAGATATTCTCCTGTATGAAGGATTGCATGATGCTCAATCTTTGTTGTAATGATATGTTTTCCCTTTGATTCATAAGCCTCAGCTGTAGCTTTCAGCGCCCAGTTATCAGATTCAGAGCCACCAGCTGTGAAATAAATCTCCTCTGTCTTCGCACCAAGTGCTTTTGCTATGATTTCTCTCTGTTTTGTGATCACTTCTTTATTCGCAGCCGCAAAACCATAAACACTGGATGGGTTACCAAAATGCTCTGTAAAATATGGGAGCATCGCATCCACAACTTCCGGTGCTGTCTTTGTTGTTGCTGCATTATCAAGATAAATTAATTTTCCCATTACCTGTTACCTCACTTTTATTTTATCTACTTTGTTTTCTTACTGTTCACAAATAATTGTAGACAATGATTCTTTTCAGTTTTTACACTTTGTATAATCCAGATGATTGTCTGTATGTCCAAGACATTTACTTTCTGTCACCAGTTGATTCAGCCAGATTTCATCTACTGTCTGGTTAATACTATCATTGATTCGTTTCCACACATACTTTGTCACACAGCTGTCCGCGCCTTTGCATTCTCCTTCCGGATCAAGTCCGGCGCATTCTACTGGTTCAAGATTCCCTTCCAGTGCACGAAGCACATCTCCTACAGAAATATCTTTTGCTTCCTTTGCTAAGACATATCCACCATTTGCACCTCGGATGCTCTTGACAAGTCCTGCTTTTTTCAGCTTCGACATCAATTGTTCCAGATATCGTTCTGAAATATCCTGACGTCTTGCAATACTTGTGATGGAAACCGGAGAATCTTCACTGTATTGGGCTAGATCGATCAAGGCACGCAATCCGTATTTCCCCTTTGTTGACAGTTTCACATCTTCACCTTCTTTTTCTTTCCTTTCCTAGTATTATGCTAGGGTTTCCTTTTGTAGGATATCACCAGTCTTACGTTCTGTCAAGGATATTTCTTGAATATGTTGTTTAAAAATAAGTTCATTTCTGGTTACTGTCCGCGTTGCACGTGGCAGCAATCATTTTGACATGAGGGTATTATGTTTAGAAAAAAACATTCTTTGATTAAAGGAACACTGATTCTCACATCTGCCGGTCTTGTAAGCCGCGTTCTCGGATTCTTTTTCCGTATTTTCTTAAGCCATACCTTTGGAGAAGAACAGGTCGGACTTTATCAGTTAATTTTCCCTTTCTACGCACTCTGCCTGTCTTTGAGTACTTCCGGTCTTGAAACTGCCATTTCCAGAAGTGTCTCTCGCTTTCACTCCCTTGGCCGAACGCAGGACGGAAAGTTGATTTTCCAGACAGGTCTGATTCTTTCTGTTCTGATTTCACTGATTTGTACTTTTCTGGTACAGAAGAATTCCGTTTTTCTTTCAAATCGTTTTCTTGGAGATCCAAGATGTGCAACACTATTATATCTGATCGTTCTTGCACTTCCGGCGGCTTCTGTCCACAGTTGTATCTGTGGTTATCACTATGGTCTGCAAAGAACCTCTGTCCCGGCTATTTCACAGTTACTCGAACAATTTGTTCGAATTTCTTCTGTTTTTGTTTTATATTTTATTTTTATACACAGTGGAGTTCACCCTGAGATTCCATTGGCTGTATCAGGTATTATTTTCGGAGAACTTGCAGCAGCAGGCTACTCGCTTTTTTTCACTGAAGAAGAAGGGTTTTGATGCTGATTCTCCATATAATCTTTCTATCTCAAAATCTTGTTCTGAATTGCTACGCCTCTCTGTTCCATTGACAGTTAATCGCACAGCAATTACATTCTTGCAGGGAATTGAAGCAGCTTCAATCCCTGTCTGCCTTGAGCTTGCATCTCACAGTGCTTCTGAAGCTCTCAGTATTTATGGGGTACTGACCGGAATGGCATTACCATGTATCCTTTTTCCCTGTGCACTCACTAACTCAGTTAGCCTGCTTTTAATTCCAGCGGTCGCACAAAAGCAAGCTGAAAGCTCTTCAAAAGAGACATTACTCCTTATAAAAAAGGCTGCCGGAGGATGTTTCTCCCTTGGTCTTCTGTGTTCTGTCTTCTTTCTTCTTACTGGATCTTTCCTCGGAAATTTCTTATTTCACAGTACTTTAGCCGGTAATTTCATCGTAACGCTTGCCTGGATCTGTCCTTTCCTGTACACAAGTTCCGCGCTTCTCAGTGCAATCAATGGACTGGGGATTACAACCCTGACATTGATGATCAATCTTTTCGGATTATCTATCCGTATTTTTAGTGTTTATTTTGGAATCCCGCACTATGGAATCACAGGATACCTATGGGGGCTTTTCATCAGTCAATTAGCTGTCTGCCTCGTTGCATCTCTCACACTTTCCCACGAAATCAAAAAAGAATATTTACAATCTGTTGAATCAGCCACGGATTAAGACAGGACTCTGAAAAAATCCCAATTAAAAACAAACCGCATACAAAGAACGTTTTTTGTCTGTTCCACTGATTCTGTGGGTAGTTCCAACAAAAGCGCAAAAGCGCAAGAACTGCCGGAACATAAAAAAGGAACTGTGGAAATAGTCCTGCCACACAAAGAATACTTCCCTTCATTCCTAATTCTGCCACTGCCTCTGACAGTAAAATTCCTCCTGACATCCCAGTCCACAGAAGAAAAAAACGCTGCCACAATTTTTCTGATCCGGATTCCCATCGCCAAAAACAGCATCAGGAAAAAAATTCCCCGTACCTGAATCAAATACCAAATGTACTGTTGAAAAGATATCTTCTCATTCTTTAATCTCATAAGATAAACTTCTGTAAAAGTTCCGATCAGGCTCAGCTGTTCTCCCCATATATAATTGACAATCAAGATTCCTGTCAAAAAGCCTGTAAAAAACAGAGCCAGAAAATAATGTCCTGTACGAAATGCCTTCACCAGTATTCCTCCCACCCTATAAAATGTTCTGCGGATATATTTTTATCCTCAATCTTCCACACCATTATATGAGTGTCTGGTTTTTCTCATGCGGCAGCGATGCTACTTATTGTCGGCATCTAATCATTTTCCATACTTTACAGCATAAGCCATCAAAGAAGAAACTGTCTTCGCATCTTCAATCTCACCTGAAAAGATCTTTCCCTTCAATTCTTCTATTGTATAAGCGCCAAGTTCAATAAATTCATCCTCATCTAAATGCTGTTTTGACGGTATCAGATCATGTGCCACATAAACTTCAATACGTTCGTTACAAAATGCTACTGTTGTCCGTAAAGTGATCAGCCACTCCAGATTCTCGCTGCGATACCCTGTCTCTTCCTCTAATTCGCGAGACGCACACTCTATACCAGGTTCTCCCACTTCATCAAGTGCTCCTGCCGGAATCTCCAATGTATATCGATCCAGCGCATTTCTATACTGTCTCACCATCAAAATCTTACCATCTGCTGTAACCGGAACTACCGCTGCTGCTCCTTTATGACCTATAAAATCCCATACTACGGTGTGATCCCCGTCCACTTCTATCGTGTCCTGATAAAAGTCAAGAATCTTTCCTTTAAATTTCAATTCTCTGTTAATTCTTTTAATCTTCTCGCTCATTCTGTTCTCCCTTCTTTTACCTTACATCACCGTATGCATTCTATATCAAAAAATTTTTACGCTTACCTGTAATAGCTTTCTCAGTAAACTAAAAGCCCCTGTCTTTCGACAAGGGCCAACTTTCATCTTCTGTTATGATTCTCTTATTTTGCGTAATCTGTTGCTCGTGACTCACGAATAACATTTACTTTAATCTGTCCAGGATATTCTAATTCAAACTCAATCTGTTTTGCAATATCCCTTGCTAAAAGCACCATATCATCGTCAGATACCTGCTCCGGAACTACCATAACACGAATCTCTCTACCTGCCTGAATGGCAAAAGACTTATCTACACCTTTAAATTGGTTGGTAATATCTTCTAACTGTTTCAATCTGTTTGTATATGTCTCGATGGTTTCTCTTCTTGCTCCCGGTCTTGCAGCTGAAATAGTATCCGCTGCCTGAACAACACAAGCAATCAGACTCTGCGGCTCCACATCACCATGATGTGCCTCCACAGCATTAATAATGGTTGCTGATTCTTTGTATTTTCTACAAAGATCTGAACCGATCTGAATATGTGATCCTTCTACGTCATGATCAATTGATTTACCAATATCATGAAGAAGTCCTGCACGTTTTGCAAGTCTGACATCCAGTCCGATTTCACCTGCAATGAGACCGGATAACTGGGCCACTTCGATTGAATGCTTCAATGCATTCTGTCCATAGCTTGTTCTGAACTTCATACGTCCAAGAAGACGGATCAACTCCGGATGAATTCCTGTAACTCCAACGTCAAGAGCTGCAGCTTCTCCTTCCTCGCGGATCATTGTATCCACTTCTTTCTGAGCTTTTTCAACCATCTCCTCAATTCTTGCCGGATGAATACGTCCATCCACGATCAGACGCTCAAGTGCAATTCTTGCAACTTCTCGGCGGATTGGGTCAAACCCTGATAATACAACCGCTTCCGGAGTATCATCAATAATCAGTTCCACACCGGTTAATGTTTCCAGTGTTCTGATATTTCTTCCTTCTCTACCGATAATTCTTCCTTTCATCTCATCACTTGGAAGCTGAACTACAGAAATTGTAGTCTCTGCAACATGATCTGCTGCACATCTCTGAATTGCATTCACAACATACTCTTTTGCTTTCTTGTCAGCCTCTTCCTTTGCCTGAGTTTCCAGTTCTCTGACCATCTTGGCTGTGTCATGCTTGACGTCATCTTCAACAGTTTTTAACAGATATTCTTTTGCCTGTTCGGAGGTAAGTCCTGAGATTCGTTCCAGTTCCTGCACACGTTTCTGGCTAAGTTCTTCTACTTTGGCTTCACGCTGGCGAAGATGTTCTTCCTTCGCTGTCAGTTTGTTCTCACGATGTTCTAGTACATCTGACCGTTTGTCGACCGATTCTTCCTTCGCGAGCACACGCTTCTCATAACGCTGTAACTCCGCTCTTCTTTCTTTCGTCTCTTTCTCAAGTTCATTCTTTGTCCTGATGGACTCTTCCTTTACTTCCAAAAGAGATTCCTTCTTCGTCGTCTCTGCAGTCTTTACAGCATCGTCAATGATTTCTCTTGCTTTTGCTTCTGCATTCCCAATCTTGCTTTCCGCATTCTTTCTCAGATTGGAAACTGTAACAAAGTGAGTAATGATTCCGACTATCAACGCGAGGGCCACGGCAACGCCTATAAATAAACCTAGACTTATCTGCACAGGAGCACCTCCTTATTCGATTTTCATTGTACATATTACTCAAATACAACACTTAAATTTTATACTGTTTCAACAACAATGTCAAGCATTGTAATTATTATTTTGTATCACATGACACAACTCGGGTTACTGTTCACTCCCGTGTCAGTCACTCTGTTTATCATAATCTGATATAACATGGCGGATCACCTCATAACGAAATCCTTTTCGCGCAAGATATCCTAATATCTTTTGATATTCTTGCTCTTCCATTCTTTCCGGATCAACCTTCTTTTTTCGCAGTATCCTTCGGATTGCCTCTTCCTCAGAATCTTCATTATAGCACTGTTCAAAAGCCAGACAGATCAAATCATCAGAAACTCCCTTCTGCGACAGCAGTGCCTTGATTTCCCGTTTGCTTTTAGTATCTTTGCGGCTCATAACAAAATTTTCCGCATATCTTGCATCATCCAGATATCCAAAAGATCTCACATATTCAATTGCTCCGCTGATTGCATTCTCCGGATATTGTCCCGCCTTCAGTTTTTCCCTTAATGCAGACTCAGTACGATCCATATCCTCCAGCAAATGCATTGCTCTCTTCTTTGCGCGTTTCAACAGTACCTCATTCTGAATCTTTTCATAATTTTCCTGCGCGAGATCTTCTCCCTGCTTTATACCAAAACGCTTCAACTCACCTTTATAAAGCACAAATGCAAATGTTCCATCCAGATATACTTTAAACTTCGTCTTTGTCTGCTCTTCTATCCCAGTAACAATCATTCTTTCTTTTCTGCCTCATCAGCCACTTTAGAAGCCGGTGTCAGCTTCAGATCACTTGATGCCCCTGTCTTCTTCTCAGCATCTGGAAGCTCATTCTCTGCTTCTTCTGATCCGGATAATGCATAATGTGCTCTCACCTTCTGATCCAGTGTCTCCATCACTTCCGGATGTGATTCCAGATATGCCTTTGCATTCTCTCTTCCCTGGCCAATCTTCTCTCCCTCATATGCATACCACGCACCGCTCTTCTTCACAAGATCAATATTGGTTGCGAGATCAAGAATATCTCCTGCACGGGAAATACCTTTTCCAAACATAATATCAAATTCCGCTTCTTTGAACGGCGGAGCAATCTTATTCTTCACAATACGGATTCTTGTACGGTTTCCTACCATCTCTCCACTCTGCTTTAAAGTCTCGATTCTTCTGACATCCATACGCACAGATGCATAGAATTTCAGCGCACGTCCTCCTGTCGTTGTCTCTGGATTTCCAAACATTACTCCAACTTTCTCACGCAGCTGGTTAATAAAGATCACAATACAGTTTGACTTGCTGATAACCGGTGTCAGTTTTCTCAATGCCTGTGACATCAATCTTGCCTGCAGACCAACATGACTGTCTCCCATATCCCCTTCGATCTCCTGCTTTGGAACAAGTGCAGCTACAGAGTCAATGACAATAATATCAATCGCCCCTGAACGTACCATTGTCTCTGCAATCTCAAGGGCCTGATCTCCACTGTCAGGCTGTGAAATATAGAGTTCATCGATATCTACTCCGATATTCTTTGCGTATACAGGATCCAGTGCATGCTCTGCATCGATAAATCCGGCAATTCCGCCTCTCTTCTGAACCTCAGAAATCATGTGAAGTGCGACAGTTGTCTTACCACTTGATTCAGGACCATAAACCTCAATCACACGTCCCTTTGGCACACCGCCAAGTCCAAGTGCCAGATCAAGGCTCAAACATCCGGTAGGAACTGTCTCTACAGCTACATGCGCCCCTGATTCTCCCAGCCGCATCACTGCACCCTTACCAAAATCTTTCTCCAGCTTTGCGATTGCTGCATCCAGTGCTTTCTTCTTCTCTTCGTTATTCGCCAGCTTTGTAACGCTCTCTTTGCCTGCCATAATTTTCTCCTTCTCTATCTCTCTTAGTGTATAAAACCCATTCTCTCTTTTTCGAACAGTTGTTCGTCTATGAATAGATTTTATTATACTTCTTTCAAAATGTCAACAATAATTCTTCCCCTTAATTTTGTTGCAATAATACGATATACCACGGAATCCTCTTCCTGAAACAGAAGAATTGAAGTTCATGTGAATCAGTGCCGGCTTAAGGATCTGCCGGCCAGACAACTAAAGAATAGCATAAGGAAAGGCAGAATGCAAGTACCACAGCACTTACATTCTGCCTTTTATACTACACTGCTTTCCAGTGTTTCACTTCTTCTTTGTAAAAGATAATTCCTTCCCGGATAATTTTGAATCCACTGCCTTCAAGTTCCGCAATCGTAACAGAACAATTTGGCGGTACTTCATTTTTCCAGAAATGTTCTACTGAAAGACTGCCTCTCATCCTGTTCAGCATTGCTGTCATCGCAGCACCATGAGTAGAAATCAGAAGATTCTTATCCTTCAGCTTCTTACTCTCTTCAAGACTCTTTAAAAACTCTCCGGTTCTTTCATAAAGTTGTTCTACACTTTCAGCATCTTCCGGCGGAATATAATTTCCCGTATCCTGAAAGAATTTCTGGAATGCAAGATTCTCTTCTTTCGTCTTATCTACACAAGACATTCCCTCATACGAGCCAAAAGAAATTTCCTGAATTCTCTGATCTTCATAAAGCGGAATGTTGCGTCCTTCAAGAAGAATCTCTGCCGTTTCTTTTGCACGCCGTAAGGGACTTGTATAAGCCAGATCAATCTGGTATTGTCTCATCCCATAAGAAGTTTCCCGGGCAAGATGACGCCCATATTCATTTAAGGGAATATCCTTTCGTCCCTGTACCAGTTTTTTCTTGTTCCAATCCGTCTCTCCATGACGCACAATATATAGCCTCACTGCTGCCTACACTCCCTCTTCTTATCTTTTTAATACTTCTCTCCTGATATATCTGTAAGTAGTTTCCTCGCCTTCTTCCGCAAGCATATGAAGCAGTTTTTCTAATAATTCTCTTGTATCTTTATGCATCAGCTCATCTGCACGTCCGTTTTCATAATAAGCAAGCGGTGCATCAGAGGTATATGCATCCCCGAGATACACTTTACTTGCTGCAATGCGGTCAAGAAACATCTCTACTACATATCTTACCGGCATCTTCATTCCCGCCAGAAGGTTCGGTCCCTCCAGACTATAATCAATCCAATATTCATAATGGTGTTTGTTCCTGCCTTTGTGGTGGAGCCATGCGGAAGAATACCCCTTTTCTTCCCGTTCGGCATTATTAGGGCTTCTTGTCCCCTGATAGTATCTGCATCCCACACGGAATTCTGTCCAACTGTATTTTGACATATCATGGAGCAGTCCCTGTTTGTACAACCCAACACGAAAACACTCTTTCAATACCAGTTTTTTGTGTTTTGTTATGGTGCAAAAATGTGCAAATGCCTTCATACTTTTCCCTCTCTGGCCGGCTGTTCTTCTTTACAAAGTTCTTTCTGCTCCTCGTCCGTTTTTTATTTTATTACATTCTGCG
>ENA-OQLB01000081-OQLB01000081.1-human-gut-metagenome-genome-assembly--contig:-NODE-81-length-53676-cov-5.300024_pt1 | contig 53676 bp, 66 predicted proteins | sample MGYA00242656_ERZ504813 | MGnify/ENA primary metagenome ERZ504813 (study PRJEB26092, sample SAMD00036388) | human gut metagenome | host: Homo sapiens | study: EMG produced TPA metagenomics assembly of... | reverse complement strand
TTCAACTGTTCAAGAGCCTTGTTCTTGATACTTTCAAAATCAAATTCTTCACTCATAAAATAAACTGTGTTAGCAAAGTTAATATTTTATTCATTTCCTTAGCTGACACAGTTCAAATTACGGCCTCTGACGGTTCGCCCCTTCTGCTTTCTTCTTTATAAGCCCCGCCTTCCGGCAAATAACTCATCGCTTATCACTTATAACTTTCTTATATCCATACACCGCATTGTTTCCCAACTCTTCTTCGATGCGAAGCAGTTGGTTGTACTTTGCCATACGGTCCGAGCGGCTCAGCGAACCGGTCTTGATTTGTCCGCTGTTGGTAGCTACGGCTATGTCCGCAATGGTTGCATCTTCGGTTTCGCCGGAACGGTGGGAAGTCACGGTGGTATATCCGTGGCGGTGTGCCATTTCGATGGCGTTCAGTGTCTCGGTCAGCGAACCTATCTGGTTTACTTTAATCAGTATGGAGTTGGCACAGCCTTTTTCGATACCCATTGCGAGGAAGTCCACATTGGTGACGAACAAGTCGTCGCCTACCAACTGGCAGCGGTTGCCGATACGGTCGGTCAGTTTCTTCCAGCCGTCCCAGTCGTTCTCGCTCATGCCGTCTTCAATGGAGTCGATGGGATACTTGTTGATTAACTCTTCCAGATAGTCAATCTGTTCGTCGGCAGTACGTTTCTTGCCTTTTTCGCCTTCGAATTTGGTGTAATCGTAGATGCATCATGGTAGAACTCGGAAGAAGCGCAGTCCATGGCAATCATTACATCTTTGCCCGGTTCGTATCCGGCAGCCTTGATAGCGGCAATGATGGAGTTCAAGGCATCTTCTGTACCCTCCAGATTAGGAGCAAAGCCTCCTTCATCACCTACTGCTGTGCTGAGGCCGCGGTCTTTCAGCACTTTCTTCAGTGCGTGGAACACTTCGGCACCCATACGCAGACCTTCATGGAAAGACGTGGCACCTACGGGGCGTATCATGAATTCCTGGAACGCAATGGGAGCGTCACTGTGCGAACCGCCGTTGATGATGTTCATCATCGGTACAGGCATCACATAGGTATTTGTACCACCGATATATCGGTAGAGTGGGATGTCAAGGTAAGCGGCGGCAGCTTGGCTACAGCAAGAGATACGCCGAGGATGGCATTGGCACCCAGATTGGCTTTCGTTTTGGTTCCGTCCAGTGCAAGCATGGCATGGTCGATACCCATCTGGTCGAGGGCGGACATACCGATGAGCTTGGGAGCAATGATATTATTGATATTGTCCACGGCTTTCAGGACACCTTTGCTCCGTAACGTTTTTTGTCACCGTCACGCAGTTCCAATGCTTCGTGTTCTCCCGTGGATGCTCCTGACGGGACAGATGCACGGCCTATGAAGCCGGATTCCAAGGTTACGTCTACTTCTACAGTTGGGTTACCTCTTGAATCGAGGATTTCACGTCCGATAATCTTCTCTATTTTCATATTCAGTCAATTTTAATTATAAACTATCTTACTAACAAATGAAAACAAGGAATTGTTTTTCGTTTTTAATCCTTTATTGTAATGCCTAAAAGAGCAGTCAACTCCATGGCTTGGGAAGTATTGACGATGGCTCCCCGTATGTCGGGCAGGTTGAGGCGTATACCTCCTATGTGCGAGTCGCTCAAGTCGATTCCTCTTAGAGGGGTGTGTGAAAACTCGGATTCTACCAGCTCACAGTTTTCAAAGGCGATGGAGGCAAGTTTGCAGTCGTTGACGTCGCTGTTGCGCAAGTCACAAGAGGTGAAGCGGGCTTGATTGATTTTACTCATGGAAAGATTGAGGTATCTGGCATTGCAGTCCTTCATTGTCAGATGGTTCAATATTGTTTCCGGCAGATTGGTTCCCACCAGTTTGCAGGATATGAATTCCACTCTGAACAGAGAACTTTCGGCAAATGAGATGTTGGAAAGGTCGCAATGTTCAAAACGTACATCAGTGAAATGGCAGGATTTCAGTTTGCAGGCGCTGAATTGGATATGACTGAAAGTACAGTTGGTGATGCTTTTGTAGGATACTCCATGTGTTCCTCTGTCCGTTTACCGAAGTGAAGGTCTCTGACAGTTTCTTCCGTATTCAGCCATTCTTCCAATGATTTGGAACTTTCACTTTGTCCCTCTAAGGTAGGAGGGATGATGCGTACGGGAGGCATGACAAAAGGCTTGCTGGGTTTCATAGGGGTGTTTGGGTTATATACAGCGTCCGAAGCGCCGCCGGCGAAGGCTGCCAGGACTCCTAATGTGATACTTAATAAGGTATATAAGGCAAACATTCCGTAGAATTCTTGCTTTATCAGAATCAGTCCGTCATTGCTGAAAGTGGAGAAGGTGGTGAATCCTCCGCACAGACCGGTAGTCAGCAACAGCCGTACCTCAGTAGAAAGGTTGAAACGGGCGGATAAGGTATAGAATAGCCCGATGAGGAAACTTCCGAGGATATTGACTGTGAATGTAGCCCATGGGAAAGAGTAGGGGACTATGCGCTCGTGGAGCATCATCTGCACGCAGTAGCGCAGTACGCTGCCGGTACCGCCGCCAAGGAATATAGCTATCAGTAATCTAGTCATAGGTTTTCTGGGGTTGGTTTTGGCTGCAAAGGTAGTGAAGACAAAGGAATTTCAGTAAATCATAGCCCGAAATTTCATAAAGCGATTCTGTACTGGGGGAAGTAGTTATTGGTGGGATGTATATAATTTGATATTTGATATGAGTGATTGCCAATCTTGGTTCCGGATAGTTCGTGATGGGGCAGAAGCGATTTACTAAATCTTGGAGGAAGATTTAGTAAATCGTTGCCGGAGATTTAGTAAAATGTCCGGGAGATTTTAGTAAACGAGTAGAAGGGGCTTTGGAAGGATGACTGGTTTGTCTGTATTTTTGGATACGGTAATAACTAGTGAAACTTGAGCCACTCTTGAAATTGAGGTCTTAACCGTTCAAATGCCATATTGTAGAGACCTCTCTAGAACCTTGTCTTGATAATCAGCGATTTATTTTCATTGGCTGTAGAGATTGTATCCATTCCTTCTCATTCTCTTCCTGCCTTTCTTTCTTCACTTGTAGAGAAGGGTTGTTTCTTAATTTGTTGTTTTTTAGTAGTTTTAACGAAATTGGTTGTAGATGTCATTTCCTTGTATTCCCGTCATTCACACCCTAACTTTGCAACATCGAATTCAAGAGAATGAAAGTTTATCGTTGAGGCCTCACGATGGATCTCCACTTCTTGAAAGAGAGGAAAAGGCTTCGGCCTATTTATTACATTATTATATTAACTTTCTAAAACATTAAAAATTATGGGACTTCAGTATGTAGTGGCAAAGAGAATCTTTGGTTTTGACAAGGACAAAAATGTAAAGTATGTAGCTAAATCCGTAGGAGCGGGTGAATTGGATTTTGATAAGTTGTGTGCCAAAGTGAGCCGTATTCTTGGTATTCACAGAAAGACGGTGGACTTAGTGGCTGCAGGACTGGTGGACATCATGTCGGAAGAAATAGACGATGGAAAGACTGTTCGTTTAGGTGATTTCGGATTGTTCCGCCCTTCTTTTGTAGGGAAGAGTGCTGATACGGAGGCTGGCGTTTCGGCCAGTAACATTGTCCGTAAACGTATTCTGTTTTTTCCGGGGAAAGCTTTTAGTCAAATGTTGGGCAATATGAGCGTCACCAGGATGGTGGTTCCCGATACGGACTATACGGATGGAAGTAGCAATGGTGGAGGGGATAACTCCAATCCTTCGGGAGGCAATGACGGGGACCAAGGTGAAAATCCTCTGGGATAATTCCAGTGCACGATTAAAGTTGTAAAAATATGGAGGGCGAAGTTTTCGTAGCGATACTTCTCCTTCTATTTTGTTTGTAGGCAGGATATTGTTCAAGGGAAGTTGGTTTTCATGCAAACGTTTGCCGATAAATCATCTATCATTCTAGTTTAATTGCGTCAGAGTGTATTTCTTTCCTGCCTATATTTGCATCTGGAACATAATTTTATAAATATAGCATGAGAAACATGAAAGCAATCTGTACAAAATTAGCCTGCTTCCTGCTCGTTTTGTTGGTGAGCGGCGTAGCAATGGCAGAGAGTATTACCTCTCCCAACGGACAACTTCAATTGAATTTTTCGGTAAATGCGCAAGGCGAACCCGTTTACGAACTTTCTTACAAAGGAAAGCCGGTGATTAACCCTTCCAAATTAGGACTCGAACTGAAGAACGACCCCGGTCTGATGAATGGCTTCACGCTGGCGGATGCAAAGACTTCCACTTTCGACGAGACTTGGGAACCGGTATGGGGTGAAGTAAAGCAAATCCGTAACCACTACAATGAGCTGGCTGTGACGCTCAACCAAAAGGCGCAGGATAGGAACATCATTATCCGCTTCCGTTTGTTCGACGATGGTATGGGCTTCCGTTATGAGTTCCCTTTGCAGAAGAACTTGAACTATTTCGTGATTAAGGAGGAGCGTACTCAGTTTGCCATGACTGGCGACCATACAGCCTTCTGGATTCCGGGCGACTACGATACGCAGGAATATGATTACACAGAATCCAAACTTTCTGAAATTCGCGGGTTGATGAAAGGGGCCATTACGCCTAACTCTTCACAAACCCCGTTTTCGCCCACCGGTGTTCAGACTTCTTTGCAGATGAAGACTGCTGATGGTTTGTACATCAACTTGCACGAGGCTGCTTTGGTGGATTACTCTTGCATGCACTTGAATCTGGATGATAAGAATTTTGTTTTTGAATCTTGGCTTACTCCCGATGCAGTAGGCGATAAAGGTTATCTGCAAGCTCCCTGCACGTCACCGTGGCGTACGGTTATCGTAAGCGACGATGCTCGTGACATCCTTGCCTCTAAAATCACGCTGAACTTGAACGAACCTTGTGCTTACGAGGACGTTTCCTGGATTAAGCCCGTGAAATACGTAGGTGTATGGTGGGAAATGATTGTAGGTAAGAGCACCTGGCATATACAGACGACCTTCCCTCCATCAAACTGGGTGAAGTGGACTACTCCAAAATGAAGCCCAATGGCCGTCACGGTGCCACTAACGAAAATGTAAAAAAGTACATCGACTTCGCAGCCGAGCACGGTCTGGACCAAGTATTGGTAGAAGGCTGGAATGAAGGCTGGGAAGACTGGTTTGGCAAATCCAAGGATTATGTATTCGATTTTGTGACCCCTTATCCCGATTTCGACGTGAAGATGCTGAATGAATATGCCAAGAGCAAAGGCGTGAAGCTGATGATGCATCATGAGACATCCGGTTCGGTGCGCAACTACGAACGTCACATGGACAAGGCCTATCAGTTTATGGTGGATAATGGCTACAATGCGTGAAGAGCGGATATGTAGGTAATATGATTCCCCGTGGTGAACATCATTATGGGCAATGGCTGAACAACCACTACCTCTATGCCGTGAAGAAGGCAGCCGACTACAAAATTTGTGTAAATGCGCACGAAGCTGTACGCCCTACCGGTTTGTGCCGTACTTATCCTAACTTGATTGGCAACGAATCTGCACGAGGAACTGAATATGAGGCATTCGGCGGTAGCAAACCGTTCCATACCACATTGCTTCCATTCAACCGCTTGATTGGCGGTCCGATGGATTACACACCGGGTATCTTCGATACCAAACTTGACTTTATGGGCGATTTGCCCCACGGACAAGTGCAGACTACACTTGCTAAGCAACTCGCTCTGTATGTAACTTTATACAGCCCGTTGCAGATGGCTGCCGACTTGGTTGAGAACTACGAAAAGCACATGGATGCTTTCCAATTCATCAAGGATGTGGCAGTAGACTGGGACGACAGCAAGTACATTGAAGCAGAACCGGGTGATTACATTACCGTGGCCCGTAAGGCAAAAGGAACCGGCAACTGGTTTGTTGGAGGTATTACAGACGAGAATGCACGTACAGCCAACTTTACGCTCGACTTCCTTGAACCGGGCAAGCAATACGTAGCCACTCTCTATGCCGACGGTAAAGATGCTGATTACAAGGAGAACCCTACTTCTTATCAGATAAAGAAGGGTATCGTAACCAGCAAGACCAAAATGTCCGTGAAGGAAGCGCGTAGCGGTGGTTTTGCATTGAGCTTGATTGAAGCGACTCCGGCTGACAAGAAAGCTGTGAAGAAGTGGAGATAATTTAGGGTAGAAAGAGTTTTTATTAGGCATTAGTGAGGCCCCGCAGAAGTCCAATCTTTGCGGGGCTTTTTTTGTGTTAGGGTAAGCTCATTCTTATACCGTAAAAATAGCATCAAGACCCGAGTTTTTGGTAAGTTCGTTCTTTGGGGAAACCTTTATTTTTGCACTCAGATAACAGATTGCATAATCATTAAAAATCAGAGATATGAATACGGATAAGAAAATCAGTCGTCGGGAGGCTTTAAAGCGTATGGGATTTGCCGTGATGAGCAGTGCTATCGCATCTTCCGGCCTACTCTCGTTGGCATCCTGCGAAACAAAAAGGAGTAAGCGTATCATCTTTTATTTTACCGGAACGGGTAACAGTCTTTACATCGCCCGTCAGTTGGCTGGAGAGAACGCAGAATTGTTGAGTATCCCTCAGATGGTGAAACGGGGGAAGTATGAATTTGAGGCAGATGAAATCGGCATCGTTTATCCCATCTACGGTCATATGCCTCCCTATATGGTACGGCAGTTCATTCAGAAAGCAAAACTGAAGGCAGAATACAAGTTTGCTGTCCTCACCTATGGTGCAAGGAAGTGCGATGCGGTAGAGATTTGGGACCGTATATCCCGTAAAGCTGACAATGCGTTCGACTATATCAGCACTATCATCATGGTGGATAACTGGCTACCCAACTTCGACATGAACGAGCAACTCAAGATAGACAAGCACATCCCCGAGAACTTGCAGAAGATAACGGCAGATATCAACAGTCGGCAGCATTGGCACGAACCGGTGACGGAGGAGGAACGGCAACAGCACCAAGGTTTTATGCAGCGGAGTGGACTCGACCCCGAGGTGGGCTTCCTGATGAAAAGCGAGAAGTTCTTTACCGTGACCGATGCTTGTATTGACTGTGGCATCTGTACCTACGTTTGTCCGCGCGGCAACTATGAGCTGACGTCGAGAGGAGTGAAGACGTCCGGTGACTGCGAGTTCTGTTTTGCCTGCATACAGAATTGTCCGCAGAAGGCTATTCAGTTCATAAAGCAGGAAGATGGCTCTTTTCCTGACGGAACGGAGAAGAACCCCAATGCCCGCTATCGTAATGAGCATATTTCGCTAATAGATCTGAAACGGGCAAACAATCAAAAACTATAATCATTAACCTCTGTATTTTGTCGGATTTACACCCAGATGTTGTTGTACGTAACGGCTAAAATAAGCAGGAGAGGAAAAACCGAACATATCGGAAATACGGACGAACGTTAGTGATTTGTCGCGCAGCAAACGCGAGATGTCGAGTGTGGTATAACGGTTTATCCAGTAGTTTGCTGTATAACCGCTTACTTTCTTGGAAACTTCCGAAAGATATTTGGAGGTGACACATAGGCAGTCGGCATAATAGGTCACTTCACGATGCTCGCGGAAAGTTCCGTTCTCCAGCATGTTGAGGAAACGGCTCATGATGGAAGCATTTTGTACAGAGATATTGTCCTCGCCATATAGATGGGAGTGGAAATCGAAGAAGTCGAGTATCAACATCTGTGTGGAGGCGATAAGCATATCGCGATGGAAATGATGGTCTGTATTCCGGAGTCTGTATTCCACTTGTTCAAAATCCCGGAGACATAGCTCTTGCTGTTCGGTAGTCAGGGACATGATAGGATTGAGAAATAGGGAAAGTTGCCCTTTCATGCCGTAGTTGTTCTGTGGTGTACTCAGCACCACAAAGCCCGATGCGATATAGATGACCTTTACGCGAAAATCTTCTGAAGGTTGAATTTTCTCTACCAGTTTTCCTTTGCGGACAATCATCAGGTCGCCGGCACGTAGCTCGCGCTCCTCTCCATTGTACTTCAATCGGCAGATTCCTGACAGACAGAGGGCGTGTGCAAGATAGCCACTGTATGCGTCCGTCCCCAGACCTTGAAGAGTATCGGCTATTATAATATTTGCGGTTTCTCCCATTATACAGTTGTTTGGTTTCGATCACAAAAGTATATGTTTCCAATAATATAACTTCTATTGTGGGCAAGAAATATATTGCCTTTTTTATTCATTTCAAATCTGCCCGAATTTCGCAAATTCTTCATACCTTTGCATCCGTTAATTTTAGAAACCAATAACAAAACAGAACTTATGGGAGGTTTTTTCGGAACAGTCGCCAAGGCAACAAGCTGTGTGGCGGATTTGTTTTACGGCACAGATTATAATTCACATTTAGGGACAAAACGTGGTGGGTTGGCTACATACGATGCAGAAACGGAGCAGTTTACCCGTTCCATTCACAATCTGGAAAGCACTTATTTCCGCACGAAGTTTGAGGATGAACTGGACAAGTTCAAAGGAAATTCCGGAATAGGAATCATCAGCGATACAGACCCTCAACCCCTTATCCTCAACTCCCACCTTGGTCGCTTTGCCATTGTAACGGTAGCCAAAATAGTAAATCTGCAAGAACTGGAAACAAAACTGTTGGCCCAAAACATGCACTTCGCCGAACTCAGTTCGGGCAAAACCAATCAGACGGAACTTATCGCCCTCCTTATTATACAAGGAAAGACATTTGTCGAAGGAATTGAAAATGTGTATAAGCATATCAAAGGTTCCTGCTCCATGCTGTTATTGACGGAAGACGGCATCATTGCCGCTCGCGACCGCTGGGGACGTACTCCGATTGTGATTGGCAAGAAAGACGGAGCGTATGCCGCCACAAGTGAGTCGAGCAGCTTTCCGAATCTTGGTTATGAGATAGACCGTTATTTGGGACCCGGAGAGATTGTTCGCCTGCGTGCCGATGGTGTGGAACAGATGCGCAAGCCTGATGAGGGAATGCAGATTTGTTCCTTCCTATGGGTATATTACGGTTTCCCCACTTCCTGCTACGAAGGTAAGAATGTGGAGGAAGTGCGTTTTGCCTCCGGTTTCAAGATGGCACAGACAGATAAGTCAGAGGTGGATTGTGCCTGCGGCATTCCTGATTCGGGTGTAGGTATGGCGCTTGGGTATGCCGAAGGTAAAGGAGTTCCTTATCATCGTGCCATTTCCAAATATACTCCGACTTGGCCTCGTAGTTTTACTCCCAGCAAGCAGGAATTGCGTTCGCTGGTGGCAAAGATGAAGCTGATTCCCAATCGTGCCATGCTCGAGGGTAAGCGTCTGCTGTTCTGTGATGACTCTATTGTCCGGGGGACTCAGTTGCACGACAATGTGAAGGTGCTGTATGAGTATGGTGCCAAGGAGGTGCATATCCGGATTGCTTGTCCTCCATTGATATATAGCTGCCCGTTTGTAGGATTCACGGCTTCCAAAAGCGACATGGAACTGATTACCCGTCGTGTCATCAAGGAGCTGGAGGGTGACGAGAATAAGAATCTCGATAAGTATGCCACTACCGGCTCACCCGAATACGAAAAGATGGTGGACGTTATCCGCGAGCGTTTCGGACTTTCATCCTTGAAGTTCAATACGTTGGAAACTCTGGTTGAAGCTATCGGATTGCCTAAGTGTAAGATATGTACGCATTGTTTTGATGGTAGCAGCCATTTTTGATTGACATTTTGTCCTTAAGAAATAAAAAAGGGGCGTGAATTGCTTGGCAGTTCACGCCCCTTTTTTTTATCTTTACAGCACAAAATAGTGGTTAATGATTAGTGATTAATGATTAATGATTAATGCCATTCGGATAATGCTTTTCGCCAATTACTAATCACTGACCATTAATCACTAACCATTAATCACTAATCATTATTCATCATGACTTTAGTAGAACGTTTTTTAAAGTACGTAAGCTTCGATACTCAGTCCAGTGAAGAGACTGAGATTACTCCGAGTACTCCGGGGCAAATGGTGTTTGCCCGGTATCTGAAAGAAGAATTGGAATCTTTGGGTCTGGAAGAAATCACGTTGGACGAAAATGGTTATCTGTTCGCCACTCTTCCTGCCAATACAGACAAGCCGTTGCCCGTCATCGGCTTTATTGCCCACATGGATACAAGCCCCGATATGAGTGGCAAGAATGTTTCTCCGCGTATCGTGCAGAATTATGACGGTAAGGACATTGTTCTTTGCGCCGAAGAGAATGTGGTTCTTTCTCCTGCCCAGTTCCCCGAACTGCTCGACCATCAAGGGGAAGATTTGATTGTGACCGACGGCAAGACCTTGCTTGGTGCCGATGATAAAGCCGGTATTGCCGAAATTGTATCGGCGGTGGTATATCTGAAGGAGCACCCCGAAATCAAGCACGGTAAAATTCGTATCGGCTTTAATCCGGATGAGGAAATCGGTTTGGCGCCCATAAGTTCAATGTAGCGCAGTTCGGTTGCGAATGGGCCTATACCATGGATGGCGGAGAAGTGGGTGAACTTGAATTCGAGAACTTCAATGCGGCCTCTGCCAAGATAAGCTTCAAGGGACGGAATGTGCATCCGGCTATGCCAAGAATAAGATGATTAACTCTATCCGCGTTGCCAACCGTTTCATGTCCATGCTTCCGGCTGACGAGGCTCCGGAGCATACCGAAGGTTACGAAGGTTTCTATCATCTGATAGGCATTACCGGCGAGGTGGAGCAGACAACAGTCTCTTACATTATCCGTGACCACGACCGCACCCGCTTTGAAGAGCGCAAGAAGGAGATGGAACGTCTTGTGGCAAAAATCAATGAAGAATACGGTCCGGGTACCGCTACTCTGGAACTTCGCGACCAATACTATAATATGCGCGAGCAGATTGAACCGGTGATGCATATCATCGACACCGCTTTTGCCGCCATGAAGGCAGTAGGTGTAGAGCCTCGTGTAAAAGCCATTCGCGGAGGTACGGACGGCGCCCAGCTCTCTTTCAAGGGCCTGCCTTGTCCCAATATCTTTGCCGGTGGCTTGAACTTCCACGGCCGCTATGAGTTCGTGCCTATCCAGAACATGGAGAAAGCCATGAACGTCATCGTCAAGATTGCCGAGCTCGTAGCAAGCAAATAGATAATTCATAACTCATAACTCTAATAGTTCCATGAAAACCACTCCGTTTACCGAAAAACACATCTCGCTGGGTGCCAAGATGCACGAGTTTGCGGGATATAATATGCCTATCGAGTATTCCGGCATCATTGACGAGCATCTTACAGTATGTCAGGGTGTCGGTGTATTCGACGTCTCACACATGGGAGAATTTTGGGTGAAAGGTCCCCATGCTTTGGACTTTCTGCAGAAAGTGACTTCCAATAACGTAGCTGCCCTCACACCGGGGAAAGTACAGTATACCTGCTTCCCAAATGAAAATGGAGGCATTGTGGACGACCTTCTGGTCTATCATTATGAGCCGGAGAAATACCTGCTTGTCGTGAATGCGTCGAACATTGAGAAAGACTGGAACTGGTGTGTGTCTCATAACACGGAAGGCGCTGAATTGGAAAATGCTTCCGAGCACATGGCACAGCTTGCTGTGCAAGGACCGAAGGCTATTCAGGCTTTGCAGAAGCTGACTTCCATTAATCTTTCCGACCTTCCTTACTATACTTTTACCCACGGTGAGTTTGCCGGAGAAAAGGATGTCATTATCTCCAATACCGGATATACCGGTGCGGGTGGTTTTGAGCTTTACTTCTATCCGGAGGCTGCCATGAAGATTTGGGATGCCGTGTTCGAGGCAGGCGCGGAGTTCGGCATTAAGCCAGTTGGTCTGGGTGCGCGCGATACGCTTCGTCTGGAAATGGGCTTCTGTTTGTATGGCAATGATTTGGATGACACCACTTCGCCCATTGAAGCGGGTTTAGGATGGATTACCAAGTTTGTGGAGGGAAAGAACTTCACCAATCGCCCGATGCTGGAAAAACAGAAAGCGGAAGGCACTACCCGTAAGTTGGTGGGATTTGAAATGATAGACCGCGGTATCCCCCGTCATGGTTACGAGCTGTATAGTACAGACGGTACTGCCATCGGTGTGGTTACCTCCGGAACTATGTCGCCTACCCGCAAGATTGGTATCGGAATGGGGTATATCAGGCCCGAATACAGCAAGGTCGGTACGGAAATCTGCATTGACATGCGGGGACGTAAGCTGAAAGCTGTGGTTGTGAAGCCGCCGTTCCGCAAACAGTAGTTTGAATAAATGACTGAGAATGAAGAATTTGGCTGCGCAATGATGCCGCATGACAAATTCTTCATTCTTTATTCTTAGTTATTCCTTTCTCTATATTCTGCTTATCCTATCCAGCATTTGGTTTGCCCAACCTATCTCTTTATTGGTCCATTCCTTTTCGGTTCCTTCTATGCCCTGGCCTTCGTAGGCCGAAAGCAAGATGATGTATTCTTTCAGTATATCGGTGGCTTGGGCTTGTTTGTTCATGCGCATCAATAATAGTATTTTTTGTTTATATATGTCCAGATTGGGGCTTGTTCCTGCCATCTCCTGGGCTTTATCAAGCATGGCGAGGCAGCGGTTGTTCACTTCTTCCGTATTAGACAGTGCCATTTCCGCTTTTACCAGGATGATGTAGTCATTGTCCGTGGCTAGTCTGTTGTCAATGTTCTTGCGTATCAGCCGGGCAGTTTCCTTATAGCGCTTGTTGGCGTAGTTCATACTTGCGTTGAAAGAAACGACATCGCTGGTAGTCCGTAGGTAGGGGCGGGCACTCAAGCTATGGGATTCACCGGCCTTTTCTATACGCTTTTGCAGGTCGCCGATGCTGCCGTAGCGAGGAATGTCCTTGTTGCGCTGGTGCAGGTTGTAATACCCTATAATTTTACTGAGGCCGATGCGATTCCGTCGGGATTATAGCCCTTGAATGCCAGAAGTTGGCGCGCAAGGCGGTCTGAAGAGATTTCCTGGGAAGTTTTGTATTTCATCCCCAACCGGTCCGTTGCCGGAATGCTCAAAAGGGAAGCGATGGCTCCGATATCTGCCACCAGACTGACGGCATAAGCATCTTCATTATCGTCCCAGTAGGCCACATCGAGGGCTGCACTGGCGGTAGTGGCAAAGACATCTGCCCAAAAAGCTGCACGCTTGGCACGCCGCTCGGCACGGTAAATGTTGTTTACCTGATGGTCGAGGACGAAATGTCCCAGCTCACATGCGATGACGGCGGCCAGTTCGTCTTCGGAATCAAGAGTGCAGAGGAGGCCCGTACTGATAACCATGGAGCCGTTGGGAAGCATGAAGGCATCTGGTTCGGGCGACTGGATGATACGTATGTTCAGGCTTTCTCCACGATTGCTGTCAATGGTGGTGGCATTCAGTTTGGAGAATATTCCTTGCACGTACGAGGTTATGTAGTCGTCCTGATAGGCTATCTCGTTCAGTTTATCGAGATAGTCCAGGCATTCTTCGTCGATTTCCTGGCGCAGTTTGTGCTTGTAACCGCGGTCGTTGAAATATTCGTAAAGATGATTCTTCAGGTATATTTGCTGCCAGAATTCCCGGTCCGTTTCCGGAGCGGATATGGCAATGATACCCATCTCATCCGAAGGAATGGTTTCTTGTATGCCATTCACTTCGACGGCATAGTAAATGTTGTCGCTGTTTTCGCCGGGATTGTTCATTTTGACAACCCGGCGGATAATGACCGGGGTACCGGCGGGAGATTGCTGGTACTCTTTTGTCAATTCTCCTTTGATGGCGATGTTTCCGCTTAAGTCCTTGTGCTTGGGTTTGGCAAACCCTGCCGTTGTGACAAGGATTGTTAGGATGAATAGGGTGGCGAGTCGTTTCATGATTATGGTATGTTTTCGGTTTCGATGATACAAAAATAGGAAAGTGTTTTTCCCCTTTCTTGTTTTTTCCCCTATTCTGTGATAGGAGATTCCCTATTTATCGCTTAGCGGGAGGCGGAAACAAAAAAGGGAACCTTTCAGCAAAAGACTCCCTTTTTTCAGTTTGCTTGAAACTGATTATTTCTTACGGTTACCGTAACGGCTCATGAACTTATCAACACGACCGGCAGTGTCAACCAGCTTAGACTTACCTGTGTAGAACGGGTGAGAGGTGCTGGAGATTTCCAGCTTTACCAGCGGATAAGTTTCACCTTCGAATTCGATAGTCTCTTTCGTGTTGCAAGTGGAACGAGACAAGAATACATCACCATTTGACATATCTTTAAATACTACCGGACGGTAATTTTCAGGATGAATACCTTTTTTCATTTTGATATTTTCTTTTAAAAATTTATATTCTGTTACTATTTTGGTAATAAATAGTGTAATGGTCTTCTTTTCAGAGCGCAAAGATAGTGCAAGTTGGAGACTCTACAAAATAAATTCAGATTTATTTTTATTTAGTAGGTTTATCGCATTTTATTTCTGATTTTTGCAGGACTTAATCTTGTGAATTTATGAGGAAACTACTTGTCTTATGCTCTTTCTGGCTGTGCGTGGCAACGCTGGGGGCACAAAATGCGGAACGGAAACTGTATAGTGTTGCGTTCTACAATCTTGAGAACTTGTTTGATACGATTCATGATGCAGGTAAGAATGACTATGAGTTCCTGCCCGACGGCAGTTACCAATGGACGGCAAAGAAGTATGAGTCCAAGCTGCAGAACCTTTCCAAAGTGTTGGGTTCCCTTTCGCGTGATTTAGTGCCGGAAGGTCCGGCATTCATCGGTGTGGCAGAGGCGGAGAACAGCCGGGTGCTGGAAGACCTCGTGAAGCAGCCGGCCATTTCCAATTATGAGTTCGTGCATTATGAAGGACCGGACAGACGGGGCATCGACTGTGCCTTGCTGTACGACCCGAAGCAGTTCAGCGTTACCCACTCAAAGTTGGTGCTTTCTACTCCTTTTGAGGGGGATACGGTGCACTTGACGCGCGGCTTCCTGATTGTGGACGGACAACTGGCGGGAGAGCGTGTCTGCGTGATAGTGAACCACTGGCCCTCCCGTGGGGCAAAGTCACCGGTGCGTGTGCATGCAGCCAGGCAGGTAAAGGCCTTGAAGGACTCTCTGATGCGTAGCGACAAGAAGCTGAAACTCATCGTGATGGGGGATATGAATGACGACCCGATGGATGAAAGCATGGAGGTGCTGGGTGCACGCAAATATCCGAAGCAGGTGAAGAAAGGCGAATTCTACAATCCTGGTGGGAGACACTGGAAGACAAGGGAGTGGGGACATTGCTCTATCGGGGCAAGTGGAACTTGTTTGACCAGATTGTCATTTCGAAACCGTTGCTGAAGGCTAAGAAAGGGTTGCGCTATGATCACAATGAAGTTTTCATCCGCGATTATCTGATTCAGCAGGATGGCAAATACAAAGGTTCCCCCTTGCGTACGCATGGGGGCAGGACTTGGCTGAACGGTTACAGTGACCATTTGCCGACCATCATCTATCTGAAAAATTAGTATTACATAATAATGTGTAAACAGATGCCGGAGAGCAAACATGTTCTCCGGCTTTTTTGTTGATAGAAGTATAGATGGCAAAAGTATGGCTGGCAGAGATAAATGCAAAGAGTTTGTAATATAGAGATTACAATAATCTGTTAAATGAAGCCAATAGCTTTAAAATAGAATGGATTTGGTAGGATGAGCCGGATATTTTATTCCTCTCAAGTTCTTTACTTTAAAGGATAATGATTACTTTTGCGTAGAATTTTAATTCACTAACAATAAAATTTAAACAAAATGGTTAATTACAAAGATTTAGGACTGGTAAACACAAGAGAGATGTTTGCTAAGGCTATCAAAGGTGGATATGCTATTCCGGCATTCAACTTCAACAATATGGAACAGATGCAGGCTATCATCAAGGCTGCAGTTGAAACAAAGTCTCCGGTTATTCTTCAGGTATCTAAGGGTGCCCGTCAGTATGCCAACGCTACGCTGTTGCGTTACATGGCTCAGGGTGCTGTTGAGTACGCTAAGGAATTGGGTTGCAAACATCCTGAAATTGTTCTTCACCTCGACCACGGAGATACATTCGAAACTTGCAAGAGCTGTATCGACTCCGGTTTCTCTTCAGTAATGATTGACGGTTCACACCTTCCGTACGAAGAAAACGTTGCACTGACTAAGAAGGTAGTTGATTATGCTCATCAGTTCGACGTAACTGTAGAAGGCGAACTCGGTGTATTGGCCGGTGTAGAAGATGAAGTTTCTGCAGAACACCATACATATACTAATCCTGAAGAAGTTATTGACTTCGCTACCCGTACAGGTTGCGATTCACTGGCTATCTCAATCGGTACTTCTCACGGTGCATACAAGTTCAAACCCGAACAATGCCACGTTGACCCTGCTACCGGTCGTCTGGTTCCTCCTCCTCTGGAATTTGCCGTTCTGGATGCTGTAATGGAGAAACTCCCGGGATTCCCCATCGTTCTTCACGGTTCTTCTTCAGTTCCTCAGGAAGAAGTTGATACTATCAACAAGTATGGTGGTAAGCTGGAAGCTGCCATCGGTATTCCCGAAGAACAGTTGCGTAAGGCTGCCAAGTCTGCTGTTTGCAAAATCAACATCGACTCTGACTCACGTCTGGCTATGACAGCTGCTATCCGCAAGACATTTGCTGAAAAACCGGCAGAATTCGACCCGCGTAAGTATCTGGGTCCGGCTCGTGACAATATGGAAAAACTGTACAAGCATAAAATCATCAACGTGCTTGGTTCAGAGAACAAATTGGCTCAACTGGACTAATCGAAAGATAATCCGAATATAGCGTCAGCCCTTGCAATATTGATGTTGCAAGGGCTGACTTGTTGTATATAGGCCGGTGTTGTGGGATGGTTAAGTTCGCCGCTTATTTCAGAAGCGGATGTTTCAACGTGTACAACAGTCTGTTTCCTTTAACAAAACAGTCTGTTTCCCTTAACTGAACAGTTTGTTTCAATAAAGAGAACACTTTGTTCCAATATGCAAAAACACTTCGTTCCAATACGTAAGAACACTTTGTTTCTCTATACTAGAACAAAGTGTTCACCGTTATGAACTAACAGATTAGCTATATTTGAGACCGGTGAAAAGCATATCCCCGTGACACCTATTCCATACTAAAAATCCCTTGCAGATGGCTGGCAGGAGAAGTGTCTGCCAGCTATCTGAAAGGGAGATTTGCAAGAATGCGCTCTCTGTGTGGAGTGCGCGTTATAATTCTATCACTAATGATTCTCTGGGGCCCATCTTCAGCTCTTCACCGAAGGTGATGGCCTTGCCGCTAAGAATATCTTTTCCCTGCTTGCTGTCTTTCAGGATTTCCTTGTAGAATTTCAAAGGAACGGTGGTCTCTGCATCTGTACCGTTCAGCATCACGAATACCGTCTTGCCTTCGTACTGGCGTGCGTAGGCATAAACACCATTCTGTACCATGAACTGCACCATGTTGCCTTTGGCAATCACATCGTTTCCTTTACGCCAGTTTAGGATGGTCTTGTAGAAGTCGTAGCACTCGTTCTGTATCTTGGTACGTCCGGCTGGGGTCAGTGCGTTTGTTGCGTCACCGGTCCATCCGCCGGGGAAGTCCTTGCGGACATAGCCGTCGCTCTTGCTCTTCACGCCATTCATCATGACTTCCGTTCCGTAGTAGAGTTGCGGAATGCGGCGGGTGGTAAGCAGCAGGTAGAGGCTTGCTTCAGCATCGGAAGGTTGTCGCCTTCGCCCAGGAAGCGGTCGGTGTCGTGGTTTTCGATGAATGCCAGTACGGAAGCGGGGTTGGGGTAGAGGAAGTCGTATACGAAGTTATTGTATATGCGGTCCAGTCCCTTGAACCAAGTTTCGGTCTGTTCATTCTTGGCGGTGTTTATCTTGTCAAAGAAGCTGAAGTCCATGACGGTCTTGAGGTTACTGTTCTTGGGGCTGATAGCTTGGAATCCTTCTGCCACCAGGCGGTGTAGGCGGGTTCGGTAACCCAGGTCTCGCCCACGGTGTTGTAGTTGGGATATTCTTCGTTGAGCTCTTTCATCCAGTTGCTCATGGCATCATAGTCGGCATACGGGTAAGTGTCCATGCGGATGCCGTCGATGTTGGCGAATTCAATCCACCAGAAACTGTTCTGTACCAGGTAGCGGTAAACGTGAGGGTTCTTCTGGTTGAGGTCGGGCATGGAAGGTACGAACCAGCCGTCGTTCATCTGGTCGGCATCGTACTGGGAAGTATAAGGGTCTACGTGTGGGGTCAGTTTGAAGGAGGTCTGCACGAAGTTGTTTTCGTGGTCGGGGTTGTTGAACCAGTCTTTGGAGGGCATGTCCTTAATCCATACATGCTCTACGCCGCAGTGGTTGAAAATCATGTCCATTACGATTTTGATGTCGCGTGCATGGGCTTTTTCAATCAGTTGCTTGTATTCTTCGTTGGTACCGAAGCGCGGGTCTACCTTGTAGTAGTCTGTGGTGGCATAGCCGTGATAGGAACCGCCGGTCATGTTGTTTTCCAGTACCGGAGTAAACCAGAGCTGTGACGCCGAGGTCGGAGAAGTAGTCCAGGTGTTGTTCGATGCCGGCAAGGTCACCGCCGTGGCGTGCATTGGGGTCATTGCGGTCTATCTTGTACTCGGCCATGCCCGCAATCTGGTCATTGTCCGGGTTGCCATTGGCAAAGCGGTCGGGCATCAGCAGGTACAGTGCGTCGGAGGCGTCGAAACCTTTATGTTCGCAACCTTTCTTGTTGCGTGCCTTCAGTTCATATTCCTTTACGAGTTTCTTTTTTCCTTCAGTGAAGGTGAGGTTGAATTTGCCGGGTTTTACATCCTTGTCCAGTTTCAGATAGACCAGGAGGTAGTTGTTGCTTTCCAGCTTGACGGTGCTGCTCAATGAGACGCGGGATAATTGACGGATACTGCCGCGTTGCCGATGCCTTCGCCATAGACCATCAGCTGGAGTTCCGGGTTCTGCATGCCGGTGTACCAAAACGGAGGGTCGATTTTGTTCACATTCATAGCTGCATACGTACTGAGGGAGAGTAAGAGTGTTCCCAAGATTAAGAATACTTTTTCATGATAGTAACTTTACGGTTAATTTTTGCGCTAATTTAAAACAAATAACGGAGAAAGTTAATCTTTCTCCGTTACTGTACCTTATTATATTATGCAAACGTTTTCATTGGGGCTATTTGATGGGGGTTACGCTGGCGGTATCGACCTTTCCCTTGAAGAAGTCCTCTTTCTTGCGCTTTTCTCTGATGTCCTTCAGCCAGTTTTCGGCGGCATTGTATCGGTTGTCTTCTCCGATGATGGGAACTCCGTCCGCATCTACTTCCTGCACTTTGTCCTTGCTGTTTTTCGGACGGGTTTTCAGGTAGGCCGTTAGGTATCTCTCTGCTTTGGACGCATCTTTCAGATAGTAATAATAGATAAAGGCTGCGTCGTAGAGCAGTTTGTGTTTCTGCCGGTCGTATTTTTCGTATTGCGTCAGAAGGGTATTCGCCTGGTCGGTGTATTGAAATGCCATCTTGTAGCAGTCCGCAAGCCCCACATATAGGCGGGACATGACACTGTCGCTGGGCATGGCGAGGCTTACGGCAGTTTCCAGATAAGTCACTCCATCCTCTTTCCATGATGTCTTGGAGCAGGCGCGTCCCAGATAATAGAGAACGTTGATGTTGGTATTGTCATCTTTAAGAGCCTTTCCAGCAGGTCGTGTGCTGGGTAGAAGTCTTCGAGGGCATAATAGCTGATTCCGGCGTAGAAGCAGGTTTGGAAAGAACTGTCTTTTTCCTGTAACAGTTGTTCATATCTTTCTATTGCTTTGGGGTAATCTTTGTTCAGGCAATAGGCTTGGGCATTGATGCGGTTCACAAGGACGTTGGTGGAGTCTATGGAACGGTATTTCTCCGTTATGTTTATGGCGTCTTCATACTGGTGGCCTGCTACATAGATGTTGCCGAGTTTGGCAGCAGACAGGTAATCATTGGGATACCTTTTCTGTATGTCCAGGTAGGCATCTATCACATGCATGATTTCTGTGTTGTCATAGACTTGCCCCATACTTTCGGCTCTAAGGTGTAGTACATAGGCGGAACTGTCCCTTTCTGCCAGCAGGTTGCTTTCCTTTAGAGACTCACGGTATCTCTTCATGTTCATCAGCAGACTGATATACTGGATGCGTGCGTATTTATTGTCCGGATTTATGTGGAGCGCATTTTGGTAGTAATCCAGTGCCTCGCTATATTTGGCAAGTGATTTGCAGCATTCGGCAGCTTCAATGTATGCCCGGGGATTGAGAGAATCCTGAGCTACGACTTCCTGAAATACGCTCAGAGCTTCAAGGTTATTGCCCAGCCCTTTCAGCGCTTTCCCTTTTGGTAGAGTAGGGGGACGGTCGGGGTTTCTTGATCGATCAGCATCAAGGCTGTTTCATAATCGTAGTTGGCCATCGCCTCTTGAATGGGATTTGTGGTCTGTGCCGCCAGAAGCGAACAGCATGCACTGAAACATAAGGAGATAAAAAGCTTTCGCATACAGTATATCATTTATATGAGGTTAAACTGACTGCAAGTTACTAAAAAGAATGTATTTACGAAATAATCGTAATCTGTTTTAGATAGATTAACGAAAAAGCCCCTCCAAAAATGAAGGGGCTCTAAAATAGTTCAGAATTCAAGCCGGATAACGGAATGAATAAATGTATTACATTAAGAATCCCAGCAGGATACCTGCTGCTACAGCGGAACCGATTACACCGGCAACGTTCGGGCCCATGGCATGCATCAGCAGATAGTTGGTAGGATCGTATTCCAGACCTACTACTTGGGAGATACGTGCAGAGTCGGGTACGGCAGATACACCGGCATTACCGATCAACGGATTAATCTTGTTGCCTTTCTTCAGGAAGAGGTTGAAAATCTTCACGAAGATGACACCGGATGCTGTGGCAATGACAAATGATAAGGCGCCCAGACCGAATATCTTGATTGAATCAAGGGTTAAGAACTCGGATGCTTGCGTAGAAGCACCTACTGTCAAACCAAGCAGAATAGTAATGGTATCAATCAGCGGACCACTGGCTGTGTTTGCCAGACGACGTGTAACTCCACTTTCTTTCAGTAAATTACCGAAGAACAGCATACCCAGCAAAGGCAGACCGGATGGTACAAGGAATGTGGTCAGTAACAAACCGATAATCGGGAACATTACTTTTTCCGTATGTGAAACCACACGGGGAGGTTTCATACGGATAAGACGTTCATTTTTACTGGTCAGCCAACGCATAATAGGCGGCTGTATCACCGGTACTAATGCCATATATGAATAGGCTGATACTGCAATGGCACCCATTAAGTTAGGAGCCAGTTTAGAAGAGAGGAAGATGGCAGTCGGACCATCGGCACCACCAATGATACCGATTGCACCAGCCTGCATCGGGTCAAATCCTATGGCAAGGGCAATCATATAAGCACCGAATATACCGAATTGGGCTGCTGCACCAACCAACATTAATTTGGGGTTCGATATCAAAGCAGAGAAATCCGTCATGGCACCGATACCCAGGAATATGAGTGGCGGGTACCAACCGGAGGTTACTCCCTGGTACAGAATATTAAGTACGGAACCTTCTTCATAGATACCGACTTTTAATCCGGCTTCCATATTGAAAGGTATATTACCAATCAGCATACCGAAACCGATAGGAATTAATAGCATCGGCTCAAATTCCTTGGCTACAGCCAAGTATATGAAAAACAAACCTACCAGAAGCATTACCACATGTCCTACCGTTGCATTGGCAAAACCTGTATAAGTCCAGAAGTCGGCAAGGTTGTTTCCTAAAAATGTGATAAATTCTCCCATATTATTCAATAATTACGAGGTCAGTACCTTCGAGAACAGAGTCCCCTTTGTTTACATTGATGGCTGTAATCTTACCGTCTTTATCAGCATTGATATTGTTTTCCATCTTCATGGCTTCCAAATGATGATAACTTGTCCCTTCTTTACTGTATCGCCGACATTTACTTTGATATCGAGGATTACACCGGGAAGCGGAGATTTTACACCTGACTTGCCGGTAGAAGCAGCGGCCGGTTTTACTACCGGAGTAGCAGGAGCAGCAGGAGCGGATGTGGCTGCCGGACGTGCTACCGGTTTAACAACTACCTTCGGTGCTTTTTCCATTTCAACTTTGTAGGGAGTACCGTTCACTTCTACATGAGCGATGTTGTCTTCAATATCTCCAATGGCAACTTTATATACGTTACCGTTAATTTTATATTTATATTCTTTCATCGTTTTATTTTATTATGGGTGACTTACTTTTTGTGAGGAGTCTCACGCAACGTATAAATCTTTGAACTCCACGGTGAGTAACTGCGTTTTACACGGGTAATGGTAAGTATCGTGTCTTCCACATCGTGTACATCGCTTTGGAATTCGTGCATGGCCATTGAAATGGCAGCAAAAACTTCTCCCGGAGCCTGCCCCAGTTGTTTCTCTTTTGCTTCTTGTTTATCAGTAATACCTTTAGCTTTCATGGCATTGCGTTTGCTGAGGTTAACTGATATTTTACCTATAATCTTGAAGGAGATGTAGAGTAATATCAGCCCGCAGAATACAACGCTCATGGCAGAAATAGCCATACCGATACCTACGCTGTCATGCTCTTCGAATTTTTCCATTTTGGCATTGCTGTCGATAGTCTTGTTGTTGGTACTCGGAGTGACATATTTATCTTCGCTTCCACCCTTTACTTCCCATTGGTCGGCTGCATCACTGACACGGGCATAGGATTGGTTGGCTTTTAAAGTACCGGCAGGCACTATGACTTGATCAAGCAATTTCTTGCCGGAATCATACAACCCAATCCAGTTGGCATTTGTGGCATCCAGTTTGAAGTTCGTATGAAATGTACCGCGTCTTGGTTCTCCATCAGCCCAGAAAAGTGCATGCTGACGTGGTTTTATGAGTGTCAGAACGTCACCTTTGGGAATGAAATAACTGGCAGTATCACCCGGCTGGCTGCTGAATTTCAGATAGCAACCTGCAAGGTCGGCGCTGCCGTATGATCTGTTGAATATTTCAATCCATGCGCTGTGCACACCGTAGTCATCCTGATAGTTGCTCTCGTTGTTGACCAGCACTTCATTCAGCAGCAGTTTGTTGTTCGATTTCTGTCTTTGCAAGAAGAGCAAAAGCCCAACACCAGCATCAATGAAAGGAATATTCCGATTTTTGTTTTATTCATAATCGTTCTTGTTTTAGTGTGAAAAGCTTGATTACAAGGGAATATTACCATGCTTCTTAGCCGGGTTAGTCAATTTCTTGGTTTGCAACTGTTGCAGGGCACGGATGATGCGGAAACGTGTGTTACGCGGTTCGATAACATCATCGATGTAACCATATTTAGCTGCATTATAAGGATTGGCAAACAACTTGGTGTATTCAGCCTCTTTTTCAGCCAGGAATTGAGCCGGATTTTCCTGCTCTTTGGCTTCGCGGGCATATAATACTTCTACAGCACCTGCACCACCCATTACAGCGATTTCAGCAGTAGGCCAAGCATAATTCATGTCGCCACGCAGCTGCTTACAGCTCATCACGATGTGCGAACCACCGTAGGATTTACGCAGTGTGATGGTAACCTTGGGTACAGTAGCTTCACCGTATGCATACAGCAGTTTGGCACCGTGCAGGATGACGCCGTTGTACTCCTGGCCGGTTCCCGGAAGGAATCCCGGTACGTCTACCAATGATACGATAGGAATATTGAAGGCGTCGCAGAAACGGACGAAGCGTGCGCTTGCGGGATGCGTTGCTGTCGAGCACACCTGCCAGATACTTCGGCTGGTTGGCAACAATACCTACGGACTGTCCGTTGAAACGTGCGAAACCGATAATGATATTCTTTGAATAATCTTTTGGATTTCGAGGAACTCACCATTATCTATGATAGCACCAATTACCTCGTACATATCGTACGGCTTGTTCGGGTTATCAGGAATGATGTCGTTCAGGGAATCTTCCAGACGGTCGATAGGGTCTGTACAGTCTACATAGGGAGCTTCTTCCAGATTGTTCTGGGGAATGTAGCTCAACAGTTTGCGGATAAGGGCCAAACCTTCTTCTTCTGTCTGTGCAGTAAATGAGTAACACCAGATTTGGTGGAGTGAACGCTCGCGCCACCCAGGTTTTCCTGGCTTACGTCTTCTCCGGTTACAGTCTTTACTACCTTCGGACCGGTAAGGAACATGTAGGATGTACCTTCCATCATCAAAGTAAAGTCTGTCAAGGCAGGAGAGTAAACGGCGCCACCAGCACAAGGACCGAAAATACCGGAAATCTGCGGAATGACACCCGAAGCAAGTATGTTACGTTGGAAGATTTCAGCGTAGCCAGCCAAGGCATTAATACCTTCCTGAATACGTGCACCGCCCGAGTCGTTGATACCGATACACGGAGCACCCATTTTCATGGCTTGGTCCATAATCTTACAGATTTTCAGAGACATGGTTTCGGACAGTGAACCGGCAGAAACTGTGAAGTCCTGTGCGAAGATATAAACCAGACGGCCTTCGATTGTACCGCAACCGGTTACTACACCGTCACCGGGGTAGTGTTTCTTTTCCATGCCGAAGTTGGTGCATCTATGTTCTACGAACATGTCCATTTCTTCGAAACTGCCTTCGTCGAGAAGCATGGCTATGCGCTCGCGAGCTGTATATTTACCCTTCTCGTGTTGCTTTGCAATCGCTTTTTCACCACCACCGAGACGTGCTGCAGCGCGGCGGTCTATAAGCTCTTTAATCTTTTCAAGTTGATTACTCATGAATTTATATTCTTTAAGTGTTTATACAATTTATGATTTGATGATTTTACAGTCTTGCTTATTCCGGTTTCTCGCAAAGCTCGGTCAGGACACCGAGAGTTGACTTCGGATGCAGGAATGCAATGTTCAGACCTTCTGCACCTTTGCGGGGAGCTTTGTCTATAAGGCGGATACCTTTTTCTTCGACTTCGGCAAGCACACCGGCCACTCCGTCTTCAACGGCGAATGCGAGATGATGCATGCCACCGTTACCGTTGTTCTTTTCGATGAACTTGGCAATTGTGCTTTCGGGAGAAGTAGGTTCCAACAATTCGATCTTTACATCGCCCACTTTCAGGAAAGCGGTTCTAACTTTCTGATCTTCCACGGTTTCGATGTTGTAGCATTTCAAACCTAAAACGTTTTCGTAGTACGGAAGGGCTTCTTCAATGCTCTTAACGGCAATGCCCAGATGCTCAATGTGTGAAATCTTCATAACTATATAAATTAATGTTAGTATTGTATCCTTTTTAATAAAGGTATAAAGCAGCACAAAGAAAGAGAATTCTTCCTTAATAAAGAAATTTTTCATCAATTAATTAATGGTTAATTGAACTTTAGAAGGATTTTTTCAGACTTTAGATAGAGACCGGTTGTTTTCTTGATATCGTCCGCTAACGGACATCCCCACTGTCCGAAAATGAACACTTACCCCTCTATGAAACCTTTCCGGCCACTTGGCACACTCTTTGCTTTTCTGTTTGCGACAATTTTAAAGATTGAACATGAAAAAGAATATTTTACTTGCAGTTTGTTTTTTGATGCCGTTGGCAACCATGGCGCAGAATGATACTTTGGGACATGAACGCAATATTACGCTGTCGGAGGCCATTGTACTGGCCCGTACGCAGTCTGTGGATGCTGCTGTGGCATTGAATGAATTGAAAACCGCGTATTGGGAATACCGTACATTCCGTGCGGACTTGTTGCCGGAAGTGAATTTCACCGGTACACTACCCAACTATAACAAGTCCTACAGTACCTACCAGAATTCCGACGGCTCCTATAGCTTTGTCCGCAACAATACACTGGGGCTGTCCGGCCAGCTTTCGGTAGACCAGAACATTTGGTTTACGGGGGGTAAGCTGTCACTGACTTCTTCGCTGGATTATCTCAAACAGCTGGGTTCCGGGGGAGAGAAGCAGTTCATGTCAGTCCCCGTGAGCCTGGAGTTGACGCAGCCGGTCTTCGGAGTGAATACCTTGAAGTGGAACCGCCGTATAGAGCCCGTACGCTATGCTGAGCAAAGGCCGAGTTCATTTCAGCTACGGAAGAGGTGACGATGAAAACCATCACTTATTTCTTTGAGTTGCTGCTGGCCAAAGAATCGCTCGCTACCGCCATGCAGAACAAGACGAATGCCGACCGCCTTTATGAAGTGGCCATAGCCAAACGTAAAATGGGACAGATATCCGAGAATGATTTGTTGCAGCTTAAACTGAATTCATTGCAGGGCAAGGCCGACGTGACTGAGGCAGAGAGCAACCTGAATGCAAAAATGTTCCAGCTCCGTTCTTTCCTCGGGGTGTCCGAGCAGGAAAGCCTGAATCCGGTGTTGCCCGCCACTGTTCCCGATATAAAGATGGAGTATGACCGTGTGCTGAACAAGGCACTGGAACGCAACTCCTTTGCACAGAACATTCGCCGCCGCCAGCTCGAAGCTGATTATGAAGTGGCAACGGCACGCGGAAACTTGCGCAGCATCGACCTCTTTGCCAGTGTGGGCTATACGGGGCAGAACCATGAATTCTCTTCAGCCTACCGGGACTTGCTTGATAATCAGATTGTGCAGGTAGGCGTCAAGATTCCTATCCTTGACTGGGGCAAGCGCCGCGGCAAGGTAAGGGTGGCAAAGAGCAACCGTGAAGTGGTCTTGTCCAGAATCCGTCAGGAACAGATGGACTTTAATCAGGACATCTTTTTGCTGGTGGCTAACTTCAACAACCAGGCGCAACAGCTGGACATAGCCGAAGAGGCGGATGTCATTGCTGAGAAGCGTTACAAGACCAGTGTAGAGACCTTTATGATAGGTAAAATCAGCACCCTGGACCTGAACGATGCACAGAACTCTAAAGACGAAGCCCGTCAAAAGCATATTTCAGAGCTGTACTACTATTGGTATTACTTCTATCAGCTCCGCAGCTTGACCCTTTGGGATTTTGAACGCGATACGGAATTGGAAGCTGATTTTGAAGAGGTGGTAAGAGGATAAGTCGACGGGTTGCAAGTGATAAGTTATGAATTATTTGCCGGTAAAAGTACCGTATATGCGATATTATAGGTAAATAACTTATAACTTATCATTCATAACTCTGCTTTTTTACTTATTTTTGCGGGAAACAAACTACAATTTTTATGATACTGATAATAGACGACGATAGTGCTGTGCGCTCTTCCCTCAGCTTTATGCTGAAGCGTGCCGGATATGAGGTGAAAACGGCTCCGGGCCCTCGCGAAGCTATGGATATAGTTAGGGCCGAAGCTCCCGCCTTGATTTTGATGGATATGAACTTCACTCTTTCCACTACCGGAGAAGAGGGACTTACCTTATTGAAGCAGGTAAAGGTGTTCCGTCCCGATGTGCCCGTTATTTTGATGACGGCATGGGGAAGTATCCAGCTTGCCGTGCAGGGTATGCAGGCCGGCGCATTCGATTTCATAACCAAGCCTTGGAACAATGCTGCTCTTTTGCAGCGCATCGAGACGGCCCTTGAACTTACGGCCGCCCCGAAAGAGGTGCCGGAAGAGCAGACTACCGCATTGAATCGCAGCCATATTATAGGTAAGTCCAAAGGGCTGATGGAAGTGCTGAACACAGTGGCTCGCATAGCCCGTACCAATGCTTCGGTGCTGATTACGGGCGAAAGCGGAACGGGCAAGGAGCTGATTGCCGAAGCCATCCATATCAACAGCCAACGCGTGAAGCAGCCCTTTGTCAAGGTGAACCTTGGTGGCATCTCGCAGAGCTTGTTCGAGAGCGAGATGTTCGGCCATAAGAAAGGGGCGTTTACCGATGCCAGTGCCGACCGTATAGGGCGTTTTTGAAATGGCAAACAAAGGTACCATCTTCCTCGACGAGATTGGTGACCTCGACCCTTCCTGCCAGGTGAAACTGCTGCGCGTGCTTCAGGACCAGACATTCGAAGTGCTGGGCGATAGCCGTCCCCGCAAAGTCGATGTGCGCGTCGTTTCCGCCACTAATGCAGACCTCCGCAAGATGGTGTCCGAACGTACTTTCCGTGAAGACCTTTTTTACCGTATCAACCTGATTACCGTAAAACTGCCCTCCTTGCGGGAGCGCCGTGAAGATATTCCTTTGCTGGCACGTCACTTTGCCGACCGTCAGGCAGAGGTGAACGGCTTGCCGCGTACGGATTTCTCGGCCGACGCTCTGAATTTCCTTTCCCGCCTGCCTTATCCGGGCAACATTCGTGAGTTGAAGAATCTGGTGGAGCGTACCATTCTGGTCAGCGGCAAGCCGGTGCTGGATGCCACGGATTTCGATGCCCAATATCTGCGTCACGACGAACCGGCCAAAGCTGCCGAAGGTACTTCTTTTGCAGGTATGACCTTGGATGAAATAGAGCGGCAGACTATCTTGCAGGCGTTGGAACAGCATAAAGGGAATCTCAGTCAAGTGGCAGTGTCATTAGGCATCAGCCGCGCTGCGCTTTACAGACGTTTGGAAAAATATAATATTCAAGTCCCGTGCGCATAAAATTCTTTTTCTTCATACTTGTCCTTTTTCTGCTCGGTCTGGGTGGAATGCTGGTATATCTGCTGAGTGGGAAGCCTTCTTTGTATCTGTACGTATTGGAGGGGCTCATCGGGTTTATCCTTATCTATCTGATAGTATTCTATAATAAGATAGTGAAGCCGATGAATACCATCGGCAGCGGTATGGAGTTGCTGCGCGAGCAGGATTTCAGTAGCCGTCTCAGCCGGGTAGGGCAGTACGAGGCAGACCGCATTGTGAATATCTTTAACCGAATGATGGAGCAGCTCAAGAATGAACGGTTGCGCATGCGCGAGCAGAATCACTTCTTGGATTTGTTGATTCAGGCATCTCCAATGGGGGTTATTATCCTGACAATGGACGATGAAGTGTCGCAACTGAATCCGATGGCGGTAAAGATGCTCGGTGTCCGTATGGAGGAGGCGATGACAAAACGGCTGGACCAGATGGACTCCCCGTTGGCTGCCGAACTTTCGTCTATTCCCAAAGACGAGACGGCGGTGGTCCGTCTCAATGATGCGAATATTTATAAATGCACCCATTCTTCTTTTATTGACAGAGGGTTCAAACATCCTTTTTTCTTGATAGAGCGTATGACGGAAGAAGTGATGCGTGCCGAGAAGCGTGCCTATGAAAAGGTAATCCGCATGATAGCTCATGAAGTGAACAATACCACTGCGGGCATCACTTCCACACTCGATACAGTGGAGCAGGCACTTTCTACAGAAGATGATATGGAGGACATCTGCGACGTGATGCGCGTTTGTACGGAGCGTTGTTTCTCGATGAGCCGTTTCATTACCCGTTTTGCAGATGTGGTAAAGATACCCGAACCTACCCTGGCACCCGTCCAGCTGAATGAGTTGGTGTCCATGTGCAAGCGTTTCATGGAAGGAATGTGCAATGACCGCAATATAGAGCTACGTCTGGAATGCGACCCAGAGGTGGGAATGGTGCGTATGGATGCTTCTCTTTTTGAGCAGGTGCTTGTGAATATCATCAAGAATGCTGCCGAAAGTATAGAGGGGGATGCCGGAGAAAACGGACAGCAAGGTGAGATAATAGTAAGGACCACTGCCCCCGCTTCTGTCGAAGTCGTTGACAATGGTCCGGGGATAAGTAAAGAGACCGAAGCTAAACTCTTCAGTCCCTTCTTTTCCACCAAGCCGAACGGGCAGGGAATTGGCCTGGTGTTTATCCGGGAAGTTTTGAGCCGTCATGGTTGCACGTTCTCCCTACGTACCTACAACGATGGATTGACCCGCTTCCGTATACTATTTAATTGAAATTTGAAAGTTTTACCTTTCACCTTTCAATTTCTGCTTTTAAAGAATTCTTTTGCATATTCGTCCAATATCCTTTTAATGCCTTGGCCGATGGTCGCATAGTCTTTCTCGTCCAGATTGGCGAGTGAGGCGCGCACGCTCCATTCGGGGCCGTCAAAACCACCGCCGTTCAGCAGCACCAGAGAGGTTTCTTTGGCAAGGCGGAAGACTACGTTCAGCGGGCTGTAGGTGCGTTTCAGATATTCTACAAAGTCGTCCCCATAGAACTTCTTTGCCCAAACCAGCATGTCGATTTCTGTATAATACCTACACGCAACGGGTCTTCCGTCAGCGTGAAACCGGTATTCTCCCAAAGGGCATGCAATCGGCGGCGGATAATCTCCTGCATCTTTTGCTTGTATTTGTTTTCCTTGTCCAGCAGGGCAAAGGCGGCGAAAAGGCCCATCTGCATCTGTTGTGGCAATGACAGTCCGGCGGTATGGTTCAGTGCCACCTGGCGACTGTCGGCAACCATACGGTCGATAAACTTCAGTTTTTCAGGTTCCAGAGTGAGGGTGGAGTAGCGGCGGTGCAGAATCTCCCGTTTCTCTTTCGGCAGTTTGGCTATCAGCTTGTCGAACAGATTGAATTCGTGCAGGGCGATGACCGCATTGCGCCATCCGGTGGCACCGAAGTATTTGGAGAATGAATAGACGCAAAGCGTATTGTAGGGAATTTCTGCCATGAACGAACGGAAGTGCGGACTGAATGTACCGTATACGTCGTCTGTAATAATCATCAGATTAGGGTTGTCATTTCTGACGATACTCACGATGCGCGCCATTGTATCCGGACTGAGTGTGTAGCTGGGCGGATTACTGGGATTGGTGACAAAGAGGGCCTTGATTTTAGGGCTTTTCAAGCGGTCTATGTCTTCGTCGCTGTACTGCCAGAGGTGCATCCCTTCGTTATTCATGCGGTTGGCATGTATTTTGGTCACTCGAAACTGGTAGCGGCTGAGTTGTGGGATTTCAATATAGGGGGTAAAGGCAGGAACCATGAGGACGATGCCGTCCCCTTTGTTCAGCAGGAAGTTTTCCTGCAGGGAGTCGAAGATGTAGCACATGGCGGCTGTTCCACCTTCGGTGGCAAACAGGTCATAGGCACCCCGGGGAGGACGGTTGTCGCACATCTCTTGCGAAAGGTAATCTTGCACAAGGATTTCCGTAAAATGAAGGATGCGGTCGGGCACGGGATACTGGTCGCCTACAATGCTTTCGGCCCATTCGTGTACAAGGCTGTCGGGGTCGGCGGCATGCTGCATCAGCAGGTAGTTGTAGGTTTGTTCCAGCAATTTGACGCCCGGTACGTTATTGTTCTTTTTCAGGAAGGCTTCGAAGCGAGAGGCAATGCCTTTTTTTCGGGGATGCCTGCAATTCCCTCGGGCAAATCCATGATGCGGCGGCACTCTTCCAGGCCGAAGCTTCCCAATAGGAAGAAGGCTTCGCGTGGAGCGGTTGCAATCCAGTTGGGGTTGCCGCGCCCTGCGTTCAGCATGGTACGGGCGGTTTTCTTCAGACTCTCGTCTGCCATGTCTATTAGGCGGTTCTTCAGTTCGAAAGGACTGATAGATTCCATTTTCTTTTCTAAAAGTTTTGTATCCATAAGCTCAAGTTTAGGTTCGTTATTTATTGTTTTCAGTCATTCGGTGAATAATCTCTGTTCATGCGGTATACTATTTCTTTCCTTGCTTGAAATTAATCGTCCGATATATGTTTCCTTTTCGTCCGACAGTTGTTGAATTATCGTCCGACAGCTGTGACGAATAGCTATTAGTGAATGGGTATATAGTCGCTTGCATTTCCGGCAATAATTCTTTGAATGATTTGGATTAGTAAGTATTGGCACAGAATCGTCTTATATTAGCAAAACGATGACTACACCCCATATTATTAATAAGGTATTGCCCACGGCATAGGTCACGGTGTATCCCAGAGCAGGTGTCTCACTCTCAACGGCATCCTGCACCGCGCCTAAAGCGCCGTAGTGTACGTGCCCCCGCGCAGACGCCCAAAGCCAGTGCCGGATGGAACTTGAAAACATACCTTGCCAGCAGCAAGCCGATAATCAGCGGCAGGGCGGTGGCGGCTGCTCCCACCAGAAACAGACTGATACCTACGTCGTGGAAGCCCTGCACGAAACTGGGACCTGCCGAAATGCCACTACCGCAATGAACATGTTCAGACCGACATTGTTCAACACCCATTGCGAAGGTTCGGGAATGCGCCCGAAGGTGGGGTGCTTACTGCGGAGCCAGCCGAAGAACAAGCCCGCAATCAATGCGCCGCCGCTTGTGCTCAAGCTGATGGGGATGCCGCCGATATGGACGGAAAGTGCTCCGAACAAACCTCCGACAAGGATACCAAGGCCTACGAATATCATATCCGTCTGGTTGGTAGGGCGGTCTATATACCCCAGACGTTTGGCTGCTGCTTCCACTTCCTGCCTGGTACCTACCACTTCGATGACGTCGCCGGCATCTACTACCGTTTGTGCCAGCACGGGAATGGATATTCCGGCGCGCTTGATACTCCGGATACTGACACCGTGCATGAACTTTTCCCTTCGGATAGCTGCAACCGTCTTGCCGGCAACCGTCTTGCGTGTGATTGTAACCGGTAACTTTTCGGCAGGAAAATCCAGGAGCTGGGCATCTTGTACTTCCGGCCCTATCCAGCTTTCTTCGCCTATGATGTATTCGCGGCGTCCGCTTAGCACTACTTCGTCTCCCGGCTCTATCTGTATGTTCATGCTGACTTCCACCACAACTCCGGATTTGCGGAGGCGTTCCACAAATAGACGTTTGTCGTGCTGCCGGAAGTAGACTTCCAGGTCAATCACCCGCTTTCCATTCTTGAACCACTCGTTTTCGACCCGGTAGGCACGGAAAGTGACGGGGCGTGCCGCCGGCATGAATCCCGGTTCGTCAGCCAGAGAGCTGCCCATCTTCGCCTCCAGTTCCTTGCAGGCGGCTTTCACCTTTTCCAGCCCGCCCAGCATCTTGGGACCGATGGATGATAGGACCATGCCGAGCCTGCCGTACCGAAAATGTAGGTGACGGCGTAGGATACGGGAATGATGTTGACGTAACTTTGTCGTTGGGCCTCGTCCAGTCCCATATTGGCCATGGTGTCTTCTGCCACTCCGATGACGGCGGAGATGGTTTGCGAACCGGCCAGCAGTCCGGCAGCTTCACCGGCATTGTAGCCCATCATCAGGCCAGCAGCCAGGTCACTAACAGTACGGATACACACATCAGTACGGCAAAGCCCACTTGGGGCAATCCGTCCTTTTTCAGTCCGCGGAAGAACTGGGGACCCACTTTATAGCCCACGGCAAAAAGGAAAAGCAGAAAAAATACCGACTTTATCGGACCCGGTACGGCTATATTCAGTTGCCCTACCAGTACGCCTACAAGCAGTACACTGGTCACTGTGCCCAGCGTAAACTTACCGATACGCAGTTTCCCCAGCCAGAATCCCAGGAATATAGTGAGGAAAATGGCAAGTTCGGGGCGTTCCCTGAGCTGGTTGAAAATCCATTCCATAATCAAGTTGTTTAGGTTATATATTGGTTGTTCCGATGCTTTCTGGAGCGTCGTTTCGCTATACAACGGCTTTTAACGGGAAGTGTTTTATACAAAAGGAGTTTTTTAGAACATTTATTCCGTAAAACCGAACTTTAAGAAAAAGTTTTCTTCCGTACCTTTGCCATCCAAATTAGGTAAAACAAGGTATGAAGTTGTTTTTTAGGGTATTTCTGCTTATCCAGCTGGTTACTCTTCCATTGAGAGCACAATATATGGTGCAAGGCGTTGTCACCGATTCGTTGACGAAGGAGCCGTTGCCTTATACGTCAGTTTATCTGAAAGGAACTACGGAGGGAGGGATGACGGACAATAACGGCCGTTTTTCCTTCAAGACCTATCGCCCGGAGGCCACGCTGGTCATTTCGGCCGTGGGATATAATGAATATGTCCGGCTGATTCATCCTGCAAAGTCTTCTAAGTTCAATATAGCCCTTTCGCCAGCCACTTATGCACTGGATGAGGTGGTGGTGAAGCCGAAACGTGAACGGTATAAGAAAAAGGATAATCCCGCAGTGGAGTTTGTACGCAAGATGATAGAGCATCGGGATGACTACTCGCCCGACGAACGCGACTTCTGGAAACGTGACCGCTATGAAAAGATGACTTTTGCCATCAATAACTTCGACAGCTTGAAGCAACAGAAGTGGCTTTACCGTAAGTTCAAGTTTCTGACGGATTATGTCGATACCTCTGCCGTTACCGGCAGGCCGGTACTGGCCATCTCCAACCGTGAGTTGCTTGCCACAGACTATTACCGCAAGTCTCCGCATAGCCGGAAACAGTGGGTCACCGCCCGCAGGCAGGCAGGAGTGGACGAAATGCTTTCCCAGCAGGGTATGGAGCAGGCTATCAGTGTCACCATGACCGATGTAGACCTTTATGAGAACAACATCACCTTGTTCACCAATAAGTTTGTCAGTCCGCTTTCCTCCCTTGGGCCGTCTTTCTACAAATATTATCTGATGGATACGCTTACCGTTGCCGGAAAGCCTTGTGTTGACTTGACATTTGTCCCTTTCAACTCCGAGTCGTTCGGTTTTACGGGACATTTATACGTCATGCTGGACAGTACCTATTTTGTAAAGCGTGCCGTCATGAACTTTCCTCAGAAAATAAATCTGAACTTTGTGGACTACATGAAGATTGAACAGAATTTTGACCGCGCGGAGGACGGTACGAGGCAGTTGCTCAATGAGAGTATCACTACGGAGTTCAAGTTGGTGGACAATAGTGACGGTATTTATGCCAAGCGGGATGTGTATTACAGAAATTATCAGTATGAACCGGATGACAAGGCTCTGCAGGCTTTCCGAAAAGCGGAAAAGGTGATTGAAGAGACATCGGCTTCCGGCTATTCGGAAGCATATTGGGATGCCAACCGCCAGGTGGAGGTCAGCAAGAAAGAGACTTCGGTGGACAAGATGATGGCCCAGTTGCGCAGCTATCCCGTTTATTTCTGGACGGAGAAAGTGTTGAAGGTGCTGTTCACGGGGTATATTCCCGCTCCGAAGGAAAAAGAACCTTTGTTCTATATCGGTATGATGAATACCACTATCAGCGGAAATACACTGGAAGGGGTGCGCTTGCGTGCCGGCGGTATGACGACGGCATGGCTCAATCCGCATTTGTTCGGCAGGGGGTATATGGCATACGGTTTTCGCGACCATCGTGTAAAAGGACTTGCCGAACTGGAATATTCTTTTCATAAGAAGAAGGAATATGCCAATGAATTTCCTATACATTCGTTGAAGCTCCGTTACTTGTCAGATGTCAATCAATATGGACAACACTATCTTTATACCAGTCAGGACAATGTTTTTCTTGCTTTGAAACGTCAGAAGGATGACCGTATCGGTTATCAGCGGAAGGCGGAACTGACTTATACCAATGAGTTCCATTCCGGTTTTTCCGTACAGATGACGACGCGTCTGCGTAAAGATGAATCATCCCATCTGATTCCTTTCGTCAAGCAGGATGACCGTAATACGTATGTAAAAAGTATTTCGACCAGTGAACTGGAATTGAAGCTGCGCTATGCTCCCAACGAGAAATTCTTCCAGACCCAATGGAACCGTTTCCCCGTTTCGCTGGATGCTCCGGTCTTTTCGCTTACACATACCATGGCTGCCAAAGGGGTACTGGAGGAGACTATACCTATCACTATACGGAAGCGGGTTTTCAAAAGCGTTTCTGGTTCTCGGCATTCGGTTATACGGACGTTATCCTGAAGGCCGGGAAAGTATGGAACAAGGTTCCTTTCCCTTTGCTCGTCATTCCCAACGCGAACTTGTCCTATACCATACAGCCCGAGTCCTATTCACTGATGAATGCCATGGAATTCATGAACGATGAATACGCTTCCTGGGATGTGACCTATTACTTGAACGGCTGGCTCTTCAACCGTATTCCTTTGTTGAAAAAGTTGAAATGGCGTGAAGTGCTTTCCTGTCGCGGCTTGTATGGGAATTTGAGTGATAAGAATAATCCGGCTTTTCAGCAGGATTTGTTCCGTTTTCCTGCCGGCAGCACTACAATGGGGCATACGCCATACGTAGAGGCAGGTGTAGGTGTTGAAAATATTTTCAAAGTATTGCGTGTCGATTATGTATGGCGTTTGACTTACCGAAATTTACCAAATATCGACAAATCCGGGCTCAGAATCAGTCTACACATGACATTTTAACTTAAATCTTACTAATAGGACATTAAATCGGATAAAATGACTAATCCCAATTGAGTAAAATACCCTAAATTTGAGCAATTTTTTAAACTCTAAATAATACAATGGCAATGAAAGAAAACATTAAGCCGGCAACCGGACGCCTGGGCGTGCTGGTAGTCGGAGTAGGTGGTGCGGTTGCAACCACCATGATTACCGGTACATTAGCTGCTCGCAAGGGCTTGGCAAAGCTATAGGCTCAATCACACAAATGGCTGCTATGCGCATGCAGGATGGCAAAGAGAAACTTATCAAAGACATAGTGCCTTTGGCTGATTTGAATGATATCATTTTCGGCGGTTGGGACATTTTCCCGGACAACGCCTACGAAGCTGCTATGTATGCCGAGGTTTTGAAAGAGAAAGACTTGAATTTGGTAAAAGACGAACTGCAAGCCATCAAGCCGATGCCTGCTGCATTCGACCACAATTTTGCAAAACGTTTGAACGGTACGCATATTAAGAAGGCTGCTACTCGCTGGGAAATGACAGAGCAGTTGCGTGAGGATATCCGTAACTTCAAGGCAGCCAATAACTGCGAGCGTATTGCTGTGCTGTGGGCTGCAAGTACCGAAATATATATTCCTCTGTCCAAGGAGCACGAATCTCTCGCTGCTTTGGAACAGGCAATGAAGGAAAACAATACTGAAGTAATCTCTCCGAGTATGTGCTATGCATACGCTGCCATTGCAGAAGGCGCTCCGTTTATTATGGGTGCTCCTAATCTGTGTGTGGATACTCCGGCTATGTGGGAATTCTCCAAGAAAATGAATGTGCCCATTTCCGGTAAGGACTTTAAGAGTGGCCAGACTTTGATGAAGACGGTGCTTGCTCCGATGTTCAAGACCCGTATGTTGGGTGTAAGCGGCTGGTTCTCTACGAATATTCTGGGTAACCGTGACGGCGAGGTACTTGACCAACCGGAGAACTTCAAGACAAAAGAGGTCAGCAAGCTGTCTGTTATCGACAATATCTTCGAACCGGAGAAATATCCTGACTTGTACGGTGATGTTTATCATAAGGTACGCATTAACTACTATCCTCCTCGTAAGGATAACAAGGAAGCATGGGACAACATCGATATTTTCGGCTGGATGGGCTATCCGATGGAAATCAAGGTTAACTTCCTGTGCCGTGACTCCATTCTTGCTGCTCCCATCGCGCTCGACTTGGTTATTTTCAGTGATTTGGCATTACGTGCAGGTATGTGCGGCATCCAGACGTGGCTGTCCTTCTTCTGCAAGAGCCCGATGCACGATTTCGAGCATGAGCCGGTACACGATTTGTTCCAGCAATGGCGCATGGTGAAAGAGACTCTCCGCAACATGGTGGGCGAAACTGCACCAAGTTATTTGGATTAAAAAAACAGTGATAAGGTGATAGAAATAAGGTGGTAAGGTGATAGAGTGATAGCACTTTACCACTTTATCACTTTTATTACTTTATTGCATTTATCACTTTACCGTTTTTATCGCATTTATCACCTCATTACTTTTTTGATGAAGAAACCCTCCCTCCTCCCAGTCATTATCGGTACGGGCTTTGGCTCGGGCTTTTCTCCTTTTGCACCCGGCACTGCGGGAGCTTTGCTGGCTACGCTTATCTGGTTCGGGTTGTCTTATCTGGTTTCAAGTGCCTGCCTTTTGTGGCTGACAGTAGCATTGATTTTGGTATTTACACTTGCCGGTATCTGGCTGCTAACCGCCTGGAGGCATCTTGGGGCGAAGACCCTTCGCGCGTGGTGGTCGATGAAATGGTCGGTGTGTGGATTGCCTTGCTTGCGGCGCCCGCCGGACATGTATGGTATGCATTGGGAGCATTTGTCTTGTTCCGTTTGTTTGATATATTCAAGCCCTTGGGCATTCGCCGTATGGAAAGTCTGCCGGGTGGAATCGGGGTAATGATGGACGATATTCTGTCTGGAGTCTACGGATTTATAATTTTGATTGTGGCAAGATGGATAATCAGTTGAAATCAAATGGCAAAGGTGTGTCGTGGCGCCATTCTGTCTGGATCTTCTTCAAGGCCCAGATTTCTGCGCAATTCGCAAGCTTTGTCGATTTTCTGGTGACTATCCTTCTGGTAAAGGCTTTTGCTGTTTTTTATCTTTATGCCACATTCACGGGTTCCGTGGTAGGAGCATTGTAAACTGTGCCATTAATTACGGATGGGTGTTCCATGCCGAAGACTGTAAGAAAACGCATGTTGCCGTGAAATATCTCTTTGTCTGGGGAGGCAGCATTATACTGAATACCTGGGGCACTTTTGCACTGACCGAGTGGCTTACGGGCATGACATGGGTCAATGGGCTGTTGGGATATTATATAGACAATGTATTTATTCTGTCAAAGATAATAGTAGCAGTGCTGGTAGCTTTTTTTTTGGAACTACCATCTGCAACGTTTTTTTTCGTTTATCGTAATCACAATATAAAAGGCTTTCTGAAACATTATTTAGAGAACAAAAAAGACGAATATGAATTATAGAGATTGGTTGCAGCAGGTGATATACAAGATTATCAATCCTGTGGTGCATGGTATGATTAGAATTGGCATTACGCCTAACTTTATTACGACTACGGGGCTGGTGCTGAATATCGTGGCGGCTGCCTTGTTTGTGTATGCCGGGGTGTACAAGAGTGGTGAACTGGCTATGTAGGCTGGGGAGGCGGTATTGTGCTCTTTGCCGGGTTGTTTGACATGATGGACGGACGTGTGGCACGCGTGGGTAAAATGAGTTCTACTTTCGGTGCGCTCTACGACTCAGTACTCGACCGTTACAGCGAGCTCGTGACATTGTTCGGCATCTTCTATTACCTGATGCTGCAAGGCTATTTGTGGGCTCCATCATTACATTCATTGCGCTGATAGGTTCGCTGATGGTGAGTTACGTGCGTGCCCGTGCCGAAGGTTTGGGGCTGGAGTGTAAAGTGGGTTTCATGCAGCGCCCCGAACGCGTTGTGCTGACTGCCTCGGTGCCATGTTCTGCGGTATCTTTGGTGATTGTACTTTATTCGACCCGATGCTGATACTAATTGTGCCTATGGCAGTGATTGCAATATTGGCGAATTTGACGGCATTTGCCCGCTTGGCGCATTGCTATAAACTACTGAAAGACAAGGAATGAAAAATAGTTTGTTTCCCTCTGTGAGAGAGGCGGTGCTGGTGATTGTCATCACAGCGTTTTTCCTGATTCTGACAGCGGTCTGTATCGGGCTTCGTCCGGAACATTTCCTGATGGCGGGTGTATTTTTGGTATTGTTCTTTGCCGGACAGACAACCCGTAAGTTGGCAGTGGCGCTGTTGCCGTTTTTCATATTCGGCATTTCGTATGACTGGATGCGCGTATATCCCAATTACCAGGTGAATCCCATTGATGTAAAAGGACTTTATGAGGCAGAAAAATCCCTTTTTGGCTTGTCTGTAGACGGTGCTGTCCTTATCCCTTGTGAGTATTTTGCTTTGAACCATTGTCCTGTTGCCGATTTCTTTGCCGGGATATTCTATCTCTGTTGGGTACCGGTTCCCATTGCATTCGGGTTGTGGCTCTATCTGAAGGGTGACCGTAAGGTATATCTTCGTTTTGCGATGGTGTTCCTGCTGGTTAATCTCATCGGTTTTGCCGGCTATTACATCCATCCCGCTGCTCCGCCCTGGTATGCCATGAATTATGGTTTCGAGCCGATACTCGACACTCCGGGCAATGTGGCCGGCTTAGGACGTTTTGACGAATTGCTGGGATGCTCCATCTTCAACTCCATTTACGGAAGGAATGCCAATGTATTTGCAGCAGTGCCCTCGCTCCATGCCGCCTATATGGTGGTGGCTTTGGCCTACGCGGTTATGGACCGCAGCAAAAAGTGGTTGATAGCGTTGTTTGCGGTGATTATGGTCGGTATCTGGTGGACGGCTGTCTATTCGGGACACCATTATCTGATTGATGTGATGCTGGGCATCTCTTGTGCATTGCTGGGTATTTTTGTTTTTGAGAAAGGACTGATGAAGTGGGGAGCGTTCGGACGCTTCTTTGAAAGATACAGTCGATACATTAAATAAGGTATACAATGAATAATTTTGTTTTTTATAGTCCTACAGAGTTTGTCTTTGGCAAGAATACTGAAGTGCAAGTCGGTGCATTGGCGCGTAAGTATGGTGCACAAAAAGTGATGATAGTATATGGAGGCGGTTCTGTTGTACGGAGTGGTCTGCTGGATAGAGTGAAGCAATACTTGCAGGAAGCCGGTGTGGCTTATTGCGAAATGGGAGGTGTCCAGCCCAATCCCATTGACGGTAAGGTGTACGAAGGTATTCAGCTTTGCCGTCGTGAGCAGGTGGATATGATGCTTCCTGTGGGAGGTGGTTCGGTCATAGATACGGCAAAGGCCATTGCTGCCGGAGCCTCTATGATGGGGACTTCTGGGATTTCTTTATCGGTCGTGCCAAGGTGGAGAAAGCGTTGAAAGTAGCCGTGGTGCTGACTATCCCGGCTGCCGGAAGCGAGGGTTCGGGCAATACGGTAATTACCAAGACAGAGACACTCCAAAAACTGGGTCTCTGTGCCCCCGAGCATTTGCGTCCCGTATTTTCCATCATGAATCCTGAACTGACCTACACCCTCCCGGCTTATCAGACGGCTTGTGGCATTGCCGACATGATGGCCCACATCATGGAGCGTTACTTCACGAATACACCGGATGTGGAAATCAGCGACCGGCTTTGTGAAGGCACCTTGACAGCTATCATTAAAGAAGCTTACCGGGTGAAACAGCAACCGGACAACTATGCCGCGCGTGCCAACATTATGTGGTGCGGCACTGTGGCGCATAACGGAACTTGTGGGGTAGGGCGTGAGGAAGACTGGGCATCCCATGCACTGGAACATGAAATCAGTGCTATCTATAATGTAGCCCACGGTGCCGGCTTGGCTGTAATCTTCCCTGCCTGGATGGCTTTTATGGCAGAACATAATCCGGCAAAGATAGCCCAGTTTGCCCATCGTGTTTTTGATATACCCAAGTCCGAAGATTTGGAAGAGATGGCTTTGGCAGGTACTGCCCGACTGAAACACTTTTTCCGTTACATGGCTTGCCGGTTAGCTTTAAGGAGTTGGGTATCGAGCATCCCGATATAGACCGTATGCTCGTCAGTCTGCGGCGCAATAAAGGCGAACTGCTTGGCAACTACGTGAAGCTGACCATGACTGATTGCAGGGAAATCTATCGTTTGGCTTTATAACGAAAGGCATGTTTGGGGAGAGCTCCCCCAAAGCAAGAGCTAAAAAAGACGGCGAAGATAAATACCCTTCGCCGTCTTTTTATTTGATTTCGATTTCTTCCTTCATGTCTATCTCTTCCCCTTGCAGGTCGTAGAATACATATTCCAGGAATGCTAATTTCTGGTTTGGAATAATCTTGATACCGAATCCGTACTTCATCTGCCACTTCCGTTTCAAGGAGACGAGTCCCTGATTGACGTAGGCTGCGATGTACGGGTGGATGTGTAACGAGAATTTCTTTATCTTCAATTTGTTGACCAGGTAGTCAATCTTACTCTCTAAGGTGTCCGTAAAGAGGATGGACGATTTGATGGTGCCTTTACCGAAGCAGGTGGGGCAGGTTTCCGTCGTATTTACATCCATAGCCGGGCGTACACGCTGGCGTGTAATCTGCATCAGTCCGAATTTACTGAGCGGCAGGATGTTGTGACGTGCTCTGTCTTTCTGCATGTTGGCACACATACGTTCGTAAAGCTTCTGTCGGTTTTCGGCTTCATTCATGTCGATGAAGTCCACCACGATGATACCACCATATCCCTTAGTCTGAGCTGGCGTGCCAGTTCGTCGGCTGCACCCAGATTCACTTCCAGTGCGTTGGCCTCCTGCCCGTTGGCATTCTTGGTGCGGTTACCGCTGTTCACGTCTACTACGTGAAGCGCCTCAGTATGCTCAATAATCAGGTAGGCACCACTTTTGTATGAAATGGTCTTGCCGAATGACGACTTGATTTGTTTGGTGATACCAAAATTGTCGTAAATGGGGAGTTGACCTTTGTACAGCTTCACAATTCCTGCCCGTTCAGGGCGATGAGGGTTACGTAATCCTTGATTTCGTGGTACACAGCCTCGTTGTTCACGTGGATGTTTTCGAAGGAAGGATTGAACAAGTCGCGCAACAGTCCTACGGCACGGCTGGTTTCTTCGTAAATCAGTGTCGGAAATTTGGTGGCCTTCTGTACTTTTGTAATGGCATCTTCCCAATGTTTCAGTAATACTTTAAGCTCTCCGTCGAGCTCGGCAACACGTTTTCCTTCGGCCACGGTGCGGACGATGACGCCGAAGTTTTTCGGCTTGATACTCATCAACAGTTGCTTGAGGCGTGCGCGCTCTTCGCTCGATTTAATTTTTTGTGATACGGAAACCTTGTCATTGAAGGGAATCAGCACGAGGTATCTTCCGGCAAAGGAAAGTTCGGAAGTCAGTCGCGGCCCTTTGGTAGAGATAGGTTCCTTGACAATTTGCACCACTACTTCTTGTCCCACCTTGAGTGTGTTGGAACCGTTCCGTCCTTTTCAAGGTCGGGAAGTATGGTTGCTTTGGTAATGGGATTCAGCTTCTTCTTGTCGCTTAAAGTTTGCTTTACGTACTTCTCTAACGAGTTAAATTGAGGACCCAGGTCCAGATAATGAAGAAAAGCGTCTTTCTCGTAACCCACGTCCACGAAGCAGGCATTCAGGCCGGGCATCAATTTCTTGACGCGTCCCAAATACATGTTGCCCACCGAAAAGGAGATGTTTCTTCCTTCGCTCTGGAGTTCCACCAGCTGCTTGTCTTCAAGCAGTGCAATGGATACCTCTTTGGGCTGTACGTCTACAACGAGTTCGCTTGTCACAATAATTGGCTTTTAAATGATTCAATTTACTACTTAAACAAAGAACAAACCCGCGAGACATTTTGCTTCACAAGTTTGTTCTTTATTTTGTCCTTCAGACTAAAAATTACTTTTTGCTTTTATGTCTGTTCTTTCTTAGTCTTTTTTTACGCTTGTGCGTAGACATTTTATGTCTTTTTTTCTTCTTTCCGCTTGGCATAGCTTCAAAATTTTTATGGGTTAATACTATTGTTTATTATTTCTTCACTGAGAGGGTGAACGTTTTTTGCAGGCTTAAATGCCGGAATGTTATGTTCCGGAATGATTATTGTAGTGTTCTTGGAGATGTTGCGAGCAGTTTTCTGAGCTCTTTTCTTCACTACAAAACTACCAAACCCGCGGAGGTAAACATTTTCATCTTTGGATAAAGATGCCTTTACTGCGTCCATGAATGCTTCAACGGTTGTAAGTACGGTTGTCTTATCAATTCCGGTGTTCTTTGTAATTTCGTTTACAATATCAGCTTTAGTCATTTTTTCTTTAAAAAAAATATTATTACTATAGTTTTCCTAATTTTTTGGACTGCAAATATATAGCTTTTCCGTGGCTCTAAAAAATATATTTCGGACAATTTTCTAAAAAAGTCTTGGCATTAAGCTTTGTTAGGCTGAAAATGAAGTATTTTTGCAGCATGAATATTTTTAGCGGAACATTGTTGGACTGGTATGCGGAGAACAAACGCGACCTTCCGTGGCGAAATACCACGGACCCTTATCTGATATGGATTTCTGAAATCATCTTACAACAGACAAGAGTGGCGCAGGGGTATGAGTATTTTCTGCGTTTCATAAAACGCTTCCCGGATGTGGTGTCGCTGGCTGCTGCGTCCGAGGACGAAGTGATGAAATATTGGCAGGGCCTGGGGTACTATTCGCGTGCCCGCAACCTGCATGCCGCAGCCAAAAGCATGAAGGGGACATTTCCGAAAACCTATGCAGAGGTACGTGCTTTGAAGGGAGTGGGGGATTATACGGCAGCGGCCATCTGCTCCTTTGCCTATGACATGCCTTATGCGGCGGTCGACGGGAATGTGTATCGGGTGCTTTCCCGCTATTTCGGCATTGATGTTCCCATTGATTCTACTGAAGGGAAAAAGACTTTTACCGCTTTGGCGGGTGAGGTGCTCGATAAATCCAGGCCGGCAGATTATAACCAGGCAATTATGGACTTCGGAGCCGTGCAGTGTACGCCGCAGTCGCCCAACTGTCTGTTTTGTCCTTTGTCCGGCAGCTGCCGGGCATTGTCTGAAGGAAAAGTGCAGCAACTGCCCGTGAAGCAGCACAGAACCAAGACCACCAACCGCTATTTTAATTATATATATGTACGCATGGGCGCGCATACCTTGATACATAAGAGGACGGAGGACGATATCTGGAAAAATCTCTTTGAATTGCCTCTGGTTGAAACGGAAAAAGATTTATCCGAAGAGGAATTTCTGGCATGTCCGCAGTTTCATGCGCTGTTTGCAGAGGGAGAGGTGCGGATGGTCCGTACACTGCTTCGGGGGGTGAAACATGTATTGTCCCACAGAGTGATTTACACCAACTTCTACGAGGTTACTCTGCCCGATAATTCGAGCTCCTTCTCAAGTTACCAACGGGTTGCAGTCGAAGATTTGGGTCGTTATGCGGTGCCCCGCCTTATACATGCTTTCTTGGAGAAATATGTATAAAAGTTGTTTGTATTCTTGCATGGTGTGAATATTCTCGTTAATTTTGGCAGCAAATTAATAAAATAGAAGCTTATGTCAGTAAATAAAGTGATATTGATAGGAAATGTGGGACAAGACCCTAAAATAACCTATTATGAAGGTGGAAACTGTGTTGCCCAGCTTTCTTTGGCCACTACGGAGAAAGGATACACTTTGCAGAATGGTACGCAGATTCCGGACCGTACCGAATGGCATAACCTGATATTCCGTGGCCGTTTAGGCGAAATCGTTGAGAAATATGTGCATAAAGGCGATAAGCTTTACGTGGAAGGTAAGATACGTACCCGTTCTTACGATGACCAGGGAGGCATCAAGCGTTATGTGACTGAGATATTTGTCGACAATATGGAGATGCTGACTCCGAGAACGGCAACTCCCGGTGCTGGCCCTTATGCGCCGCAGGCGGGAGCCGCCCCCCAGCCACAACAACCAGTACAACCGCAGGCTGCCCCTGCACAAGATAACCCGACGGACGACTTGCCGTTCTAATTGTTTAACTAAAACCAAAATCTTTGGACCCAGACGCTTATTTATGCCAGTTGGCAGATGTTTTTAACGGTATATCCGTACAGACTCCTTCTATTTCGGCCGTTGTAGCCATTGTGTTGGCAGGTTTGCTTTTGCTTGTTTCCGGTTTTGCATCAGCTTCCGAAATAGCCTTTTTCTCTCTTTCTCCGTCAGACCTGAATGCAATAGCGGAGAGAAAGCATCCTTCGGATGAGAAAATCAGTAATCTGCTGGACAACAGCGAACGTTTGTTGGCAACGATTCTGATTACGAACAACTTCGTGAATGTAACCATAATCATGCTCTGCAACTTCTTCTTTATGAATGTGTTCCAATTTCATTCTCCCATTGCAGAGTTCCTCATTCTGACAGTAGTCCTTACATTTTTGCTGTTGCTTTTCGGTGAAATCATGCCTAAGATATATTCGGCTCAGAAGACGCTGGCTTTCTGCCGTTTTGCCGCTCCCGGCATCACGTTTTGCCGTTCCGTATTCTATCCGATGGCATCTATGCTGGTACGTTCCACCTCTTTCTTGAACAAGCATATGGTCCGCAAGAACCATAACATATCGGTCGATGAACTCTCGCATGCGTTGGAGCTGACCGACAAGGCAGAGCTTTCGGAGGAGAATAATATTCTGGAAGGTATCATCCGCTTTGGCGGGGAAACGGCCAAGGAGGTCATGACCTCTCGCCTTGATGTGGTGGACCTGGATATCCGTACCCCTTTCAAAGATGTGGTGAAGTGCATCGTAGAGAATGTCTACTCCCGTATTCCCATCTATGCGGATAGCCGTGACAATATCAAGGGGGTGCTTTATATCAAGGATTTGCTTCCCCATCTGAACAAAGGGGATAATTTCCGTTGGCAGTCGCTTATCCGGCCCGCCTATTTTGTGCCCGAAACCAAGATGATTGATGATTTGCTGCGCGATTTCCAGGCAAACAAGATTCATATAGCCATTGTGGTCGATGAGTTCGGTGGTACGTCGGGCATTGTCACCATGGAGGACATTATTGAGGAGATTGTGGGCGAAATTCATGACGAATACGATGATGAAGAACGTACATATGCCGTACTGAATGACCACACTTGGGTATTTGAAGCCAAGACCCAGCTGACTGATTTCTATAAAATAACGAAGATAGACGAGGAAACGTTCGATGAGGTGGCAGGGGATGCCGATACGCTTGCCGGACTTCTGCTGGAACTGAAGGGGGAATTTCCTGCTCTCCATGAAAAGGTGACCTACGGCCGTTATGAGTTTGAGGTGTTGGAGATGGACAACCGCCGTATCCTGAAAGTGAAGTTCACAGTAAATGCCCCGGCAGAACCCAACTCTTCTTCCCTTTAATTTTTAATTATTAATTTTTAAATTGTTCCGTGCCCCTCTTCTTGCAACATACCGCTCTTCCCTGTCGATGGGGAATTTGGAAAACGGAGGAATCTCCGGAGGAATTGCTGGCCATGCTTCCTCATCAGGAAGTATACCGGGAAGGTATGCGGCGCTTCACCGCGGCACACCGCCGTTTGGAGTGGTTGGCTGTCCGCGTATTGCTTTATACTCTGTCGGGAGAAGAGAAAGAGATTGCCTATCATCCCAGTGGGAAACCTTATCTGGCGGATGACTCCGCCTCTCTCAGTATTTCGCATACGAAAGGTTATGTGGCTGTTGTCTTGGGATTGCCGGGTCGGGAAGTGGGTGTTGACATCGAGCAGTATGGTGAGCGGGTAAGGAAGGTGGCACATAAATTCATGCGCGAAGATGAACAGCCATCCGTGTTTCGCGGAACAGACACTTGGTCACTGTTGCTGCACTGGTCGGCTAAGGAGACCATGTTCAAATGCCTGAATGCTTCCGAGGTTGATTTTCGCGGGCACATGCGCATTCTGCCTTTTGCTGTAAATGAAAGCGGCGTATTCTCCGCCGAAGAATATCGTACGGTGGAGAAACGCCGGTTCACTATTCATTATTATTTGTTTCCGGATTTTGTCTTGACATTGAGTCTGTAAATCTCTTACAGCCTTTCCAGTTGTACCGTGAAGTGTCTCATCAACGGAGCTTCCCAGGTGATGCGCACTCCGCGGGTAATACTTTCCCGTTTGTCATATACATTTTTCAAAGCGGCTGCCACCACATCCATGTGGTTGTTGGTATACACGCGGCGGGGGATGGCAAGCCGAAGCAAGTCCAGGCCGTTGAAGCGGTTTTCGCGGGTCACCGGGTCGCGGTCTGCCAGCAGATACCCGATTTCGCAGCCGCGTATGCCTGCTTCCAGATAGAGCTCAGCGGTCAGTGTTTGTGCCGGGAATTCTTCTTTGGGCACATGTGTCAGCACTTTGGGGGCATCCACAAATATGGCATGGCCGCCTGCGGGACGTTGGTAGGGTATCCCGTACTCATCCAGTTTCATGGCTAGATAGCCACCTGGTGAATGCGGGTTTCCAGATTGTCAAATTCAGTATTTTCATCCAGGCCGATGGCAAGGGCGTTCATGTCACGACCGTTCATGCTCCGTAAGTAAGGTAGCCTTCGAACTGCACGCAGAAGCCTTTGGCACCTTCATACCAGTCTTTCCGGCGGGTGGCTATGAATCCGCCCATGTTGACAATACCGTCTTTTTTGGCACTCATCGTCATACCGTCGGCAAGGTCAAACATCTCGCGGGTAATTTCCTTTATGCTCTTGTTGCGGTAACCTTCTTCTCTCATTTTGATGAAGTAGGCATTTTCCGCAAAGCGTGCCGAGTCAAAGAGAACGGGCTTGCCGTACTTGTCGGCAATGGCGCGGACTTCGCGCAGGTTCTGCATGGAAACCGGCTGGCCGCCTGCAGTGTTGTTGGTTATGGTGACGATGACGAACGGTATCCGTTCGCTATGTTCCTGTAATGCTTTTTCCAGTTTTTTAGGGTCTACATTGCCTTTGAAGGGAATTTCCAGCTGTGTCTGTTTGGCTTCGTCTATGGTGCAGTCCAGAGCCAATGCCCGGCGTCCCTCGATATGTCCTTTGGTGGTGTCGAAATGGGAGTTTCCCGGCACAATGTCGCCCTCGTGCACCAAGTAGGAGAAGAGTACATTTTCGGCAGCGCGTCCCTGGTGGGTGGGGATAATGTATTCAAATCCGGTGAGGCGGGTGATGACTTCCTTCAGTTTGAAGAATGAGGTGGCTCCGGCATAGCTTTCGTCACCCAGCATCATGCCTGCCCATTGGCGGTCGCTCATGGCTCCGGTGCCCGAGTCGGTGATGAGTCGATATAAACTTGTTCCGATTTGAGTTGGAATACGTTGTAGTGGGCCTCTTTCAGCCATTGTTCGCGTTCCTGGCGGGTACTTTTGCGGATAGGTTCCACCATTTTGATTTTCCATGCTTCGGCAAATGGTAATTCCATAGACTCTGTATCTTTAATAATTTGACAATAGGTTAACGGATAAACCGATTATTGCGGTTTAATGTGCCGAATTTAGACAAAATCTATGTAATAACCAATTTAAATATGACTTTTTGTAATGTAAATGTCCGGACGAAATCACTTCGGCCGGACATCATCAAATAAACTTGGCAGAGTTTATTACCTTCTTTACTTTCTCTGAATTAGGTTTGATGAATGAAATGATGGACGGTTTGTCCGGCTCATTAGACTCAACGCTTTTTCCTCGAAAGCAATGATAAAGTATGCATGGCAGGTCTTCTGACTTGTTTCTGTTGCAGGCGCCTTCCCGGAAGAATATTCCAGTGGCATAGAGTAATTGTCTGCAACGTTGCACGAAACTTACAGCAGCGGGACTGTCCAGGATTTACACCTGATTCCCTTTTAATCGCTTTCCCAGAAGAGGGGGAGCGAACCAATGCATGACAAAGATACGGATTCTTTTTGAGAAAACAATTCTATGAGTGATAAATTTTCTTCCCCTCTCTCTTTCTTTTTGCCGACAAATTGGCAAGGTTTTGCCACCCTCTTGGCAAGACTTTGTCACCGCGTTGGCAAAACTTTGCCATAGGCATGGCAAAAGTTTGCCAAAAGCATGGCAATAGGTTGGCAAAATTACTCTCTGATTGATAGTGACTTAAGGCGATTTAAGCAATCCGTCATGTCGGTAAGGTGAAAAGATACCAATACAAGCCACACTTGCCACAAGAACCTTCTCCAGAGGTATGCAAAGCATTTTGTTTGGTGTGGTAAAACGGGCTGTTATCTCTCTTTTGCCAGTGTGAATACAAACTCCAGTCCTCCACCTTGGTTGTTTTTGGCAGAGATGGTGCCTCCGTGAATAAGGACTGCATTCTTCACTATGGCGAGCCCCAAGCCGGTGCCGCCCAACTTGCGCGAGCGTCCTTTGTCTACACGGTAGAAGCGTTCGAACAAACGGTTCAGATGTTCGGGAGAAACGCCGATGCCGGTATCGGCAAAACTGAAATAGTAGTAATTCTCGTCTTCGCGGAAACAACTGATGTTGATGTGTATGTTGGTGCCGGCATAAGCGATGGCGTTGTCCATGAGATTGCGGAAGATGGAGTAGAGTAGAGAGTAGTTGCCCCGCAACTGTATCTTCGGTTTTAGGGAATTGACAACGGTGATTTGCTTCTGTTCCAGTTCCAGGGACACTTCGTTGACGATGTTTGAAACCAGCATGCTGATGTCCACCTTTTCCATATCAATCATGTTGGCGGCTTCGTCCATGCGGGTCAGTACGGATATGTCGCGCAGCAGGCGGCTCAGGCGGTTGCTTTGCGCGTAGCAGCGTTCCAGGAAGACCTGCATCTTTTCGGGTGCAATGTTTTCGTTGTTCACGATGGTTTCCAGATAACCTTGTATGCTGCTTACGGGGGTTTTCAGCTCGTGGGCGATGTTCTGGGTCAACTGCCGTTTCAGCCGTACTTGCTCTTCTTCCTGGGTGATGTCGTTGATGGAAATTTCAAAGCTGAGGTCTTGGAAGATGATGCACTCCACGATGAAGGTGCGTCCGTTCTTGTTGATGTGTACGGACATCCTTCGTTCTTCGTTGTAGGAGGGGCGCTTCTGCGCCTTGTTGATGAAATCCGTTATCTTCTGGAATTCGCAGATGGAGAATATCTCTTCGGTAGCCTGCAGGTTGGAGTCTGAAATCAGATTGCCGTATTGGGTGAACAGATTGTTTACCAATATCTCCTTTTTGTCTCTGTTGAATACGCCCAGTCCTTCGCGGGAGGTTTGCAAATGGGTGATAAGCTTTTCGCGCTCAATGTAAAGCGCCTCTTTGGTTTCGCGCAGGCGCTTGTATATCTGTATGATATGCTGCGAAATCTCTCCAAGCTCATTGTGCGGGAAGGCGGCTTGTATGTCCATGTCTATGGGTTCGTTCTTGTCGGCCCTTTTGGCAAACTCGCGCAGGTGGTTGATGCGCTGCCCAGTTTGGAGGTGAATTTGTAGAAGACGGATATCAGCAGCAGTGATACAATGACCGTGAACCAGATGTAGTGTGGGTCGGCAGCCAGATTGTTCATCAGGTTGACGTTGTAGGGGAGGGCTGAGCGGATGATACAGCCTTCGTAGGCGGTGGCAGAATAGAAATAGGTCTTGCCGGTGGTTTCGGAGATGCGCCGCAGGTCATAGCCCTTGCCGTCTTTCAGCGCTTTCTGTACTTCGGGGCGTTTGATGTGGTTGTCCAGTTCATGGCTGTCGTTCTGGGAGCTGTCGAACAATACGTTGCATGAAGGTCTACCACAGTGACGCGCAATTCCTTGTTCACATGCTTGGAGATGTAGCTGTCCAGCATGGAAGTCCATAGGCTGTCGGGAGGTAGCGAAGCTCCTGGTGCAGTCTGTCGTTATAATCTTGCAGCTGCATGTCCAGCAGCTCCACTTTGTATTCCTTTTCCCGCTGATACTGGTAGGCGATGAAGCAGGCGGCGAATACGAGGAACAGCGAGATGACCGAAAGGAAAAGCTTCCGGCTGAAGGACAGAAAGTGTCTGTCGTTATTCGGCTTCGAAACAATAACCATATCCCAAGCGTGTTACGATACATTTGCCATAAACTCCGATTTTCTTGCGCAGACGTGTGATGTTCACGTCGATGGTGCGGTCCAGCACATATACTTCGTCGCTCCAGATGCGGTTCAGTATATCCTCGCGCGAGAATACGCGTCCTTTATTCTGCAAAAGCAGCAATAAGATTTCAAATTCTTTTTTGGTGAGCGGTGCCTCTTCGCCGTCAATGCAGACTTTCTTCTTGATGATGTCCAGTACCAGCGTCTTGTAGACAATCTGTTCCGGTGCATGTTCCGTTTCTCCTTGTCGGGTGCGTCTAAGTACGGCTTTGACACGTGCCGCCACTTCGCGCAGCGAGAAGGGTTTGGATATGTAGTCGTCCGCTCCCAGGTTGAAACCGGTCACGGTGTCATTTTCCGTATCTTTGGCGGTAATGAAGATGATGGGTATCTGGGCTGTCTTCTTGTCCTTCTTCAGCATGCTCGCCATTTTGAAGCCGGAAATTTCTCCCATCATCACGTCCAGCAGTAGCAGGCTGTAGCTGCCAATGTCCATTCTCAGAGCTTCTTCAGCGGAGTTTGCCGTATCCACTTCGTAGCCTTCGTTTTCGAGGTTGAACTTCAGAATTTCACATAAGTCTTCTTCATCGTCCACTACTAAAATCCGGTAATCGTTCATTGCTTTGTTGTTTATGTATGACAAGGATAAAACAATTCTCTTGTCACAAAGTTAAACTTTATTTCTTTTTATCGGCAAAAATAGTGCAAACCGAATGCAGAATTTTCATGTTTGCATGAAACTTGTGCTGAGATGCAGGCCATTTCTACTTTCTGGGTACAAAAGTGAGGCTAATTTGTTACGGAATGATGAAACAAGTGTTACATTTGGGTTACATTAAATTCTCGTTTATCTAAAAGCCCTGTCACATATAAAATATTATCTTTGCTTCGTAAATATTGAATTGTATGAAAGAACTTATGTATATCAGGAGTTTCTCTAAAAGGCGTTTGCCGGTTATTGTGGGAACTCTGCTTTTAGTGATAATCGGCTCTGTCTGGCTGAATACGGCTCCTTTCCGTTCGGGCTTTGATATCGCGGATGAGCTGGGCGGTAATATATTCCCTTCCAGTATCCTTTCAGTGGCTACCACCGATGCTCAGTCATAGTGCCGGTAGACTCCATGTATGTAGGTAATCCGAAGTCGTGCATCGCTGTCCGTGTCCGTTCGAGGAATGCTTATAGCCGGGTGCGGGTAGAAGTTGCGGAGACTCCGTTCTTTTCCCGTTCAGTGTCGGAATTTGTGCTGGCAAAACCGCGTACGGAGTATATTATCTATCCTGATATCATATGGAATTATGAGGCTCTGAAGAATAACAACCAGGCGGAACCCATTAGTGTGGCCGTTATGGTAGAGATGAACGGTAAGGATTTGGGGCAGAGGGTGCGTACTTTTTCCGTTCGCAGCATTAATGAATGTCTGTTGGGGTATGTCACGAATGGTACAAAATTCCATGATACCGGCATCTTTTTTGCAGCATATGTAAATGAGGAGAATCCTATGATTGACAAACTGTTGCGTGAAGCGCTGGATACGCGTATCGTCAACCGTTTTTTAGGCTATCAGGGAGGTGCCGAAGTGGTGGACAGGCAGGTTTATGCCTTGTGGAATGTACTGCAGAAGCGTAAGTTTCGTTATAGCTCGGTCTCCAATACGAGCCTTTCCAGCAATGTGGTCTTTTCACAGCGTGTGCGCACGTTCGATGACGCCTTGGAGTCCTCGCAAATCAACTGTGTGGATGGAAGTGTGCTTTTTGCTTCTCTGCTCCGTGCCATCAACATAGAACCTATATTGGTGCGCACCCCGGGGCATATGTTTGTAGGATACTACACGGATTCCAGTCATAAAGACATGAATTTCCTTGAAACGACCATGATTGGTGATGTGGATTTGGATGATTTCTTTCCGGACGAACAGTTGGATTCGACGATGGTGGGAAAGTCGCAGAACCAGATGTCGCGCATCACCTTTGACAAGTCCAAGGAGTATGCCAATAAGAAGTATGCCCAGAATAAGGAAGGCATTCATTCCGGCAAACTGAACTATATGTTTCTGGAAATATCCAAAGAGGTGAGAAGGAGAATACAGCCGATAGGGAAATGAGGCGTAGAATGCAAACAGCCGATTTTCACGAACCGGCCGTTCCAATCATCATCTATGAATGAAGACCGTTGAGAGGCTTTCAATGAAATTAAACTGAACACTAGTAGAATTTCATGTTGATTTTCGAAAGTTTGATGAAA
>ENA-OQLB01000080-OQLB01000080.1-human-gut-metagenome-genome-assembly--contig:-NODE-80-length-54235-cov-4.929216_pt1 | contig 54235 bp, 82 predicted proteins | sample MGYA00242656_ERZ504813 | MGnify/ENA primary metagenome ERZ504813 (study PRJEB26092, sample SAMD00036388) | human gut metagenome | host: Homo sapiens | study: EMG produced TPA metagenomics assembly of... | reverse complement strand
AAAAAAATAAAAAAAGCCAATACTGTATGAAAAAAGGAGCGATTTGCGATGAAAAAATACATGATTGGCTTTTTTTCTGTTTTATTTCTGATTACCGGATGTTTGATTGCAGGTTATCAGGTTAGTTACAACAATCTACTGGAAAAGGAAAAATCTATAGAACTGACTAAAAATGAAAAAAATGATTCCATTCAAACCAGACGCAGTTCAGCCAAAGGAGAGTCTGTTTCAGATGATGCATATTATCTGAAAGAGCTGCATGGATATGTTGCGGTCTATCTGCAAGATGGGACAACCCTTTACGAAACAACCAGCCTATCCGTAAATAATCTGCCGGATGAAGTACAACAGGATCTGAAAAATGGAATCTATCTTAAGTCTGCCGAAGAACTGTATGGTTTTCTTGAGAATTATTCCAGTTAAAAAAAGTGGACGAAGTGCACAGAATCGTGTATAATACAGAGTCAGCGGAAAGAATATCGCAACATTAAACGGAACAAGAAAAAGGAGAGAGATAGACAATGGAACAAAAGAAGATTGATCGTATCAATGAATTATATAAAAAATCAAAAGCGGAAGGACTCACTCCGGAAGAAGCGAAAGAACAGAAGATTCTTCGTAAAGAATATATGGAACTTATCCGGGTGAACTTAAGAAGCCAGCTGAACAATATTGACATGGAACAAAAAGATGGAAGTATTGTTAATCTTGGTGAGAAGTATGGCGAAAAATATATGAACAAGAAAGGAAACTAGGATCATGTTACAGAATTTACCACAGGATCCTGTCATCCTTCTGAGCGTCATAAATACAAAGCTCAGAGATTTTTATCCATCACTGGATCAGTTATGTAAAGAGATGGAAGTGAATAAAAAAGAACTTACAGATAAATTAGATCTGATTGACTATGCTTATGATGCATCCTGCAATCAGTTTGTATAAAGGAAATGAGAATGAAAGAAATAATTGAAAATGTAAAGCTGGTGGAGAATGCTCCGTTGGAAGAGCCTGCACGCCAGTATTATTTTATGGAAAAAGCAAAAGAATATGTTGCTAAAATGTCAGAGGAGCTGGGGCGCCATTAGTCGCGGTAATTCAAACATTTGGTTGTCCGACTGTTTAAGAAAACAAGATGTTGCAATCTATTTGAAAATACAAGACTTTTCCGAAGAAAGGAAAAGTGAAAAATGAAAGAATTATCCTTCAAAATTCAGGGCGAATTTGTGTGTCACCTGGCCCGATCCTGGTTCTGGGACGAAAACCGCGAATACGAGAAGTGCGAAGAACTTCTTCTTTCCTGTCTTATGACGGACGAAATATCCGAAGAAGAAAAGAAGAAAATTGTCGTTGAAATCCTGGAAGGCCGGAAGATTCTTGTCGGCGTGAACGAACTTGAACTTGTTGAGGACGGCGAACAGATCCGGCCACTGACTGATAAGTTCAAAGAGTACCAGAAAAAAGAAATGATCCAAAAAATCGAAGAAGACATTCAACGCCGGCCACTGGCTTATCTGGATCCGTATTCTTGCGACAAAAATATAAATGAATACAAACCGGTTGACAATCTGGTTTTCGACGATGAACAGGATATTCAGGAAGCCTTCGGCCGCCACTTGACGCCATATCAGGAAGCCAGATTGTGGGCCTATTCTTCCGAAAATTTATGGTATCATGCCAGCCGGCTTCTTCCTGGATTCTGGGACGAAAAGGAACGAAAGTATCTGGATAATGGCTTTTATTTAATTGAGCGGCCGAAACTTGTCTATGAACTAATTGGCGGCCCGGTAACAGATCAGAACGAAGAAAAGTTGTTCGCGCTGTTAAAAAATCACTTGAAATCGCTTGTAAATAATGGGTTTGCCACCGGCGAGAAGGCGAAAGAAATCATACACCGCAATATGAAGTATGACGCGGCCATGAAAGAAATTAGCCAGGAGCGCCAGGAACAGACAGAAGAAAAACCGAATTCCGATCAGTTGAATAGAACCACACTCCCGGACGATTTTCTTTCCGAATATGGATTGATAGATCCTTCCGGCAATTATTACAGTTGTTCGTTTGCTGGACATCATACGAAAGCGCATTATATTTTAAAGGCCAGGGAAAGAAAGTTTTATGATTTCGACGAAGCCCTGGACAAATTATATTCCGACGGCTGGGCGATCATTCGGAACCCGGATCCGCGCGGAAGTGTATTCTTTGATTACAAGGCCGACAGCGACCGACAAAACGCCAGATCGACACCGCTTTCGATCACATGATAAGATTTAATGAACGCACACTTCCAGGAATTAAAGAATATCTTGAAAACGAATGAACCGAAGCCGCCAGAAATGGCGGCTTTTCACTTTATAGTGTAAAAAGTAAAGAAAATGTATAATAAATACTTGACATATTACACTTTATAGTGTATTATATAGCCATAACAAAGGAACACACAAGGAAAGGAAATAAGCACATGGCTAGTATAGAATTTATTCAAAAAAGAGTTGACGGCGCAAAAACCAAAATCGAAAAACTGAATAAGAAGCTGGAAAGAATTGAAATTGCTAAGGCTTCCAACTATGAAGAAAACAACCCGTATTGTTATAGTGATTATGACCTTCGATACACGGTTCGCGATCTTGAAGAAGCGAAGGCAAACCTTCAAAAATACGAAAATCAGCTTGCAAAAGAACAAGAAAAGGCTGGAAATAGAAATGTTAAAGCGATCAACGACTTCCTGGACAAATGGTTGCAAAACTGTATTGAATATTTCGATTCGGAATATCCAAAATACCAGGCCGCCCGGAAGAATATTTTCGAAAAGATCGGGAGTATTGCCAGCGCTTTAACAACAGAAGCAATCAGACACCAGAAGAAAGAAAAGCAGACAGAAAAGAACACGACAAAATGAAAAGAGATTTCCGCGCGGCATGGGCGCACGTTACACAGTTCGATCACGGTTCCCTTCCGTGGCGCGAAACAATGGTGAAAGATCTTACCCAGGAAAGAATTCGAAAGTATGATGATATTATCGAACGGACAAACGAAATTGTCGGAAAGATAACCGACGCCAGTAAACTTCGAGTTTCTCCGAAAGGAAATCTTGATGGTATAGTTATCGGCGAAAAAGGCACAGCAAAAGTCCAGACAATCGGTGCTGGTGGATATAATATTCAGTGTTTCCATTTTCGGACGCTTATCAATCCGATGTAAAGAAAGAGCCGCCCGAAGGCGGCTTTCTTTCTAGTCTTTCCCGTTCGGCCCGTGTTCACAAGCGATTAACTGTTCACCGCAGATCGGACACCGTTCAATTCCACATTTCCAATGGTGCCAGCGGCCGGCCTGGGCGGAACATTCAGGACACACAGCACCGGAGACGCCCTGGAACTTGTCGCCTGGATCCCCGACTTTGATCCGGCGGTATGGCTTGCCGGCAAAATCGAAGGTTCTTGTCCGACATCCGCACGTCGAACCGATACGGCCGCCGCACTTCTGGCAGGCCGGAAGATCCGCCGGGGTTGAATATGTGAATTCATGGACAAGACCGTTCACGAACCGGATTGACCGGACACGGCCTTCCAGAATTTCGATCCGGTCGATTACCTGATCGACAAAATCCTTCAGGATTTCGTTGTCCAGGTCAAGGGCCATCTGGATATAATCAACGTGTTTCTTCGAAACGATCCTTTGAGCGACCAGGAACGCCGACGCTTCCTGATGAATTCCAGGTCGGCCAGATCGTCCTTGTCGCCCGTGGCCTGGCTGGCTTCGATCTGTTTTTCATATCCGGCGATCTTATTCACAAGATCCCTTTTCTTCTTTGCGAATTCTTCTTTCGTCATGGAATCAGGATCGTAAAGATAAAGATCCGTCAACCGATCAATCGCGGTCTTGCACTTGTCAAGTTCGCGTTTCAGAATGGAAAGTTGTTCGGCCGCCGTGTAATCGTCGTCGCCGTCTGAAAGGTTAATGTCCGGCAGATACGCACCTTTTCCGACTTCCTGGAAGGCCAGGGCGTCGAACGTCCGGCGAAGGCTTTCTTTGCTGACCTTCATATTTTCGAATTCTGGCCCTTTCAATAGTTCCTTTTCCAACTGTTCCAGGGTTTTAATGTTCTTAAAATTCTTCTGGATCCGCGCCAGGTTCGCCGCATAGTTAAAGATAAACGGGCCGATATAGCTTTCATTTACGGTCTTCGAGTTGTCACAATCCATCATTCGCGATCGTGGGCGCAACGGTACATTGACGGCCGCCAGCCGTTCGCCCTGGCTCTATCCTTCGACGCGATCATATTCGCGCCGCACTTGCCGCACACCAGCCGGCCGGAAAAGGTGTGAACGTACTTCCTGGCCCGAAGTTCGGATGTGTCGCGGCTGGTTCCGTTTTCATCCATTATCGCGTTGCAACGTCGAACTGTTCCTTTGTGATAATGGCCGGGTGGTTATTTTCCCGGACGATCCATTCGCTTTCCGGCTTCAATGGGCCGCGGCCTGACTCACGCAAATTATACCTATATGTCCCGATATAGAATGGGCTTCGGATAATATCACGGATCAGCTTCGAAGTCCACTGGCCGCCACGCTTCGACGCGATCTGATTGTGGTTCAGATACCGGGCGATTTTTGTCGTGGAACGAACCCGTTCGTATTCGTCGAAAATAAACTGAACGATCTTTGTTTCTTCTGGATCTGGTTCCGGGAATTTGATTTCCGGGTTCCAGCGATAGCCAACCGGCATACGCGCGCCATTCCACAAGCCCTGTTCCGCGCGATCCAGCATGATTCCGGTTACACGTTCGGAAGTCATGTTCCGTTCAAGTTCGGCGAAAATCAGAATAATTTTCAACATAGCTTCGCCGATGGCGGTCGAAGTGTCGAACTGTTCATTCATCGAAATAAAAGTGACCTTGTGGTCTTTCAATTCCTGATACATCGCCGCGAAGTCCAGAAGATTTCGGGACACGCGATCCACCTTCCAGACGACCAAGTGGGAAAATTCCCCGTCCCTGACACGCGACATCATTTCTTGAAAATGCGGCCGATCGGTATTCTTCGCCGAATATCCGTCGTCTTCAAAAATCACAAAATCTTCAATCCCTAAAAATTTACAGTATTCCTTTAATTTTTTGCGCTGAAAAGGAAGACTGTCTTTATCAACCTGATACCTGGTCGAGACGCGGACGTACAGAGCCGCTTTCTTTTTCGACCAGAATTTCAGGATCTTTTTCTTATTTCTGACATAAGCCATGAAAAGCCCCTTTCTTCAGGAACCGAAAAAGGGTATAAAAAAGAAAGCCGATTGCATTTCCCGGCCTTCTCTGCTATAATATAGGGTGCTTATTTCCAATATCAGAAGACCTTTTTTCGGTTGCCTGGTATTAAAGCCGGTCAGTGATTGCAGTCGTTGACCGGCTGTTTTTTATTCAGTTAGTTTAATTTCTCAAGTTCATATTTTCCGTTTACTTCTGAAATGTTGCAACGCATTGTTTGAGCGGCCAGAAAGTACATATGTTTACAAGGCTTCTGTCGGCGTTTGAAGTCCTGGCACGTACAATTTTTAAGCGTCACAAGATACACATTTCCAGTCGTCCCGATAATCTTTCCACTGTACCCGTTGGACAAAATCGCCTTCACCTTCAAATTCTGTTCAACCGCGCGTTTGATCCGGTCTTGTTGCGGCGGCGTTTGATGGATAGAGTCGTCGAACGGAAGAAATATCCGATCACTTTCCAGGGCCTTCTTCACCGTCTTTTCGCCAGATTTCAGAAACAACACAAATAACAGTATGAGCAATACAATAAATATAATCATTCGATCATCCCCCTTATTAGTGCAAGCTTATAAATATGCTTACAAGGTAAATGATCGGCTTTGAACGTGCCACACTGACACATCCCCAGGCCGCACCAGACTTCTTCCTGGTCGTCCGGCGCCTTCATCCTGGCGAAACACTTCTTTTCACTTTCGAAGTGAACGGAAATATCTTCTTCCTTCGCCTGGCGAAGTTTTTCTTTCTGGCCCGGCCGCTGGTGGACTTCATCGGCCCACCGGTGAAACGGCGCTTCGTCGCGTTCCTTTCTTTTTTGCCATTTCAAGTATATATGGATCTTCCAGGCCCACACAGCCAGGAAGACGACCGCGGCACCGATGGCGATCTTCACGATCATTCAATCACCCCTTCCAAAAAATACCGGTACACCTTCGATTCCGTTAAACTTATAATGACTTAGCCCGGCCTTTTCAGGAAAAGGGGTGGTGCTAATGAAGAAAATTAAATACATAGAGTACAAGAGTCGTCGCGTCTACGCGATATATTACGCAAGTTGTCAAGTAATGTATTATAATTTAAGGTTCAACGGAAGGACGAAGATATACTTGTTGATCTGGTAGCTTTTTAAGTAAAGGCCGGGTGGTTTTACACCTAGCCCGTTTCTTTGTTCCGTTCTGGTTCGACTGGCGGAAATTCCTTTTCCAAGTCTTCCGGTGTCTTCGGCACATCGCCGAACAAGTCTTCGTCCATTATTCCGGTTTCTACCACGTTATAAAAGAAATCCCGTACCGTCTGGCGCTGTTCAGTGTCTAATTTCAAATACTGATAAACCAGATTATAACTAAAATCATCAAGCCCGAATTCCTTTTTTAATTGTTCCATTGTGGAAGAAGGCGTTTCAACAAACATCGGTTCAGTGCCGTTCACAATCCATTCTTCGTTTACATCGAAAACACTACACATTAACTTGATTAAAGAAAGTTTCTGATCCGGCCGCGCAAGGGCGTTTCTTTCTATATTGTTTATTACGGAACGGCTAACCCCTAACCTTTCACCGAATTCAGTTTGCGATAAATGAAGATATTCTTTTCGCAACTCTTTAATTCTTTCGTGCATTTCCATATTTGACTTAACCCCCTTTCTGTAAAGGATGATTATAGTATATACCGTAAAAATGGTTTAGTCAAGTCAAAATAATTCAAAAACTTTCCAAAAATGAACTTGACACAACCAAAAAGCGTTATATAATGGCTTCATCAAGTCAAACAGATACAACAAAATGACTTGTAAAACAAAAAGGCGCCGCCCCTGGTACGGACGACGCGCTGAATGAAGAAGGGCTTTCTGATTACTTGAACCCATAGAAATAAGTGCAACCGCACTTTTCACACGGTTTCAGATAACCGAAGCGGCTATCTTCTGAAACTGGTTTTACATTCTGAATGTGTTCGTTACAGTTGTTACAGATGTAATCGCCAGGCTTCACTTCAAGAAAGCCTTCTTCTTTCGGAATGACGTAAATCATTTCGAAGCCCCCTCCTATGAACTAGATCGGGGCCGGGTGGGCTGGCCCTGATAGGTTCATTATAAAGGGGAAGACTTCGAAAATCAATCAGAAAGGGGGCCGTATTTATGGCAAATACCACCACAGACAAAAACGTCACGATGGTTCGCAAGGAAGACAAGAACTTCATTCGTTCCATGATGTCACTTCCCCAGGATAAGAAAATTTTGATCCAGGGAATTCTGATCGGCCTGGAACTGCAAGAGAAACAGACCGCAACGGCGGCCAGATAAGGCCGCCAGCACTTCGACATATAGCCAGGAAGCCGACTGCAATCGGCGGCTGATGTTGGAAATAAGCGAAAAGAGGTAAGAAAAATTGAATAAGGATTGTTACAGCATTTATGACACATCCCTTTCATTTGTCAACAACACAGAAAGCAATGGGCCGGATTGGCACAGACAACGCTTTCATCATTATGCGCTTTTACATCGCGTGTTTAATATGTTGAGAAATGAAGGCTTCGAAATCGAAAAGGATAAAAACGTCCATAAGGTTATTAGAAAAAGCCACTTTGTAGGACGACGCGGAGATCTGGAACTTCACGCGGAACGCTATCCCAGAGGATTCAAGATTGAATTCTTCCAGAATGTGAGTTTTGAAAATCCAAACGGCGGCCGGTATGATTTCGAAAAATTTCAGAAAATGCCCTATTTGATACGGCTTCAGTACATAAAGTACATGAATAAAATTGTCTATATCGTGAACCAGCTTGAAGATCTGGCGCCGGATCAATCCCGGTTAAACCCGAAGTTGGCGGAAGAATGGATCAAAGCCCGTTATGTGGAAGAATGGCACCATGAGCAAAAGGACATGAATTTTAATCTTACAGACACAGACGGGGAAGAACAACCGTTATATAACGGGTTAGACCGCGACAAGAAAGTCCTTCGGAATGGAGATATTAAGTATTTCCGCCACTGGAACGGCTACCTTTACCGGGGGCGCGTTTATCACAATATCAATAATATGTGGTGGGTTATCGTTGATAAATACACGGTTAGAAATATCGCCGCGTTTGATTTGTTCGACCTTACGCCGGAAGACAATCTTCACCGGATGAAGGATCCGACACGATCAGAAGGTTATAAAAAGCATATAGCCAACCTGGAAAAACTGAAAGCCGAAAAGACAAAGGAACTTGTGATTGAGTTAAAACGCCGCGGCTATGCGGTGAAGATAGAAAGGAAATAAGCACATGGCACAGGAAAAGGAAATCAAAAATTTTGTTTTCAACTACACCGACGGCACAAGCGAAACCGTCGAAAAGGGTTTCTTCTGTCATATCAAGGATGAACCGAACGGCGAAGCGACATTAAGTTTTGAATTTGCCGGTGTATCTGGAAAAGATCTGACACAAATTGTTCTGGGTTGCGTCGAGTTGGGCGCACGCCTGGGAATGTTCGACAAAAAGGAAAGTGAGGAAATGAGCGAATGAGTAACACAAAGGAAAGCGTTGTTTTGAAGTATGACGACATGGGGATCCCATCCATCATGTTAAAGGTTGAGAACACGGCGAAGACGCCGGAAGAAGCCGACAGAATGTTCTTCGTGCGTGGTGTTGAGTATGACGCCGTATATCTTAGCCGCTTCGTGAATTGCGTCCAGAACGGCCGCGCGTATTCGTTGCCGCTGATGGATCCGAAGGTATCTATCAACATGGACGACGCGATCGCGGCTTGCAGAAAGAAGGGCGCTGGCTGGCACTTAATGACCGCCATCGAATGGAACTGGTTAAGAAAGCACACGAACCCGGATGTCCACGGAAACACCTGGAAAGGCCACTATCACAATGACGAAACCGAAGTCGGAATCAAAGTCCCGAACACCTGGCGGACACTGACCGGATCCGGCCCGGCTTCCTGGTTCCATAACGGGAACAAAGAAACGGGCGTCGCTGATGTGGTCGGCCTGGTTTGGAAAATGATCGCCGGTATGCGCTTGAAGAATGGTGTCTTCCAGTATATGCCAGACAACGACGCGGCACACGCGGAAGCCGACCTTTCCGAAAGAAGCCAGGAATTCAAGGAAGTTCACATTGACGATCTTCCGTTCCCGGATCCGGTAAAGATTGGCCCAGGCGAAGACGGTTTGATGATTACAACGTCCGGCGAAGTGGAAGGCTGGGACGCGGTGAGACGCCGCGACGTGGTTGTAGATCTTCCAGCGGACAAGATCCCGGAGATCTTAAAGGATTTAGGGATCATCACCGAAGGCATGGACAAAGACGACGCCTGGTTCGCGGCTGACGCAGACCTGGACGAAGCGGTGTGTTACGTCTCTGGCGGTTGCTACGACACTTCGAACGCTGGCCCTTCCGCGTTGCACTTGAGCTACCCACGTTCGCACGTCTGGGCGTCCATCGGCTTCTTCTCCGCTTGTTTAGGGGAACCTGTTATCCGGTAACTGAAATCTGTATTCCGCGCGATAGCGCGTTAATTGGCCCGTAAGGGCCGGAAAGGTGGAACCATGTATAAACCAACGATCAACACGTCCTACAAGGGCGTATGCAGATTATACGAAACGTGCGGCCGTTCTGATTACTGTTTACGCGCCGCCGAAGACATTCTTTTTATTCACGCTTCGATATTAGAAAAACGCCTGGATATGAAGACCTTACATCCGATCAGAAAGACCTGTTCGCCGCCCATTGCGTAAAGTACATGAACAGTGTCGGAATGAATACGAAGATCACTATGTACCCGAAAACGGTTCATTTCGTCCGCGAATATCAGTATTGTTCTTTCCCGGAATGGGACGAAGAAATTCAGAAAAACATTCGCTGGCAGATCGGCCGCGAATGGATCATCTTAAAAGCCAACGGCCGGACACGGAAGTTCAAAAAGTACCTGGACGACGACAGAACCGAAGCCGACATCGACAAGACGGTCACGAAGGAATTTGAATATCTTCGCGTTGACTGGCGGCAGAATGGAACGAATGTCTGGTTCCACGTTACGGCCCCGGATGAATACTATTAAGGCGGTGAGAGTATGAAGAAGACAAACGAAGCCAGAACGGCCAGGTTGAGAACTTAAAAAGCATTTTAGAGGGTTTCGGAATCAAAACGTCGAAGGAACTTGACGCCGCACTTTCGGAAACCCTGGACGCCCTTACAATCGGCATTATGACAGACCGCACGATCGGGGCGAGAAATTCAGCATAAAGCAAAGGCGCAACGTCAAAGATTGGAACCCTGACACGTTGCGCCCGATGTTGGCCGCGTTTTGGACACAGCCTTTAATAATTATAGGGGAAACGTGAAGAAATGTCAATCGTTAGAAATACAAGGGAAGCCCCGTATTACATAGACGGAATCACAAAAGCAACGGATCCATTCTGGAAAGTCTATTGCACTTGTGGTTTCACGTTCCTTTCGTGCATTTCAAACGGCAAGTGTCCGAAATGTGGGCGCGTGGAAGGTAAACGAATGTTAGGCGATAGAACTTTCGAAGAAGTCGTCGCGGAACGCGGACAGCCGCGGCCGCTGGAAGATTAAATCAGAATAAATCAGAGTTTATCAGAGTAAATCCGACTTTATCAGAGTTTATCAGAGTTTATCAGAGTTTATCAGAGTAAATCAGAGAAAAAGGCGGTGAAACTTTGAACAGACTAGGCTTTATCGTTTTGTCGATCCTTTCCCAGAATGGGGCGACGAACAAATTATCTTCGATGTCGGTTCAGGAGATTTCCGACACGGAAGAATTCGGTTATAAGCCGAACACAATCTTCAAAAAAATCAAGGAATTCGAAGACGCCGGATATATCGGCCGCGGCTTGAAAGAAGGCCGGGCGGACACGTTCTTCATCACGGACACCGGACGGGACTTCCTGGAAGGGGCGAAGCATGAAACGAAGTGACGCCAGAACAGAAACGAGAACCGGACGGAAAATGTCCGATAATACCACGAAGGGAGAATCAGAACATGAAAAATAAAATTGCTTTTGTAGCGGTCGGCCAGGCCGGCGGCAACATTGGACAGCTTTTCGAAGATCGGGGCTTTAATGTCCTTTACATCAACACGTCCCAGGAAGACCTTGACACCCTGGAACACGCAAAATATAAATACCACATTCCAGGCGGCGAAGGTTGCAATAAGAACCGGCGGAAAGCAAAACAGCTTGTGATCGACGACTTCGACCGTATCGCGGCAGAGATCGAAACCAAAATCAAGGCGGATCTGACATTCGTTATCTTCGCCAGCGGCGGCGGAACCGGTTCAGGAGCCGGCCCGATGTTGATTGACCTTTTAATCGACGAAGGCCGCGCCATCGGAGCGATCACGATTGTTCCGGGTCAGAATGAAAGCGTGAAGGCACATATCAATCTTACGACTGTTTTTCAGAGTTGACAGAAATCGCCGGAACGGCCGCTTGCTTCATCCTGGACAACGACCGGGCGGAAAAATTATCAATCAATACTTCCTTCGTGGACGACTTCTGTTCGTTCCTGGAAGTGCCGGAGAAACACAAGAGCGTGAAGGGCAACATTGACAAGGCTGAAATCATGGAGACACTAAGCGCCCACGGAATGGCCCTTGTGACGTCCAGAAAGGCTCAAAACAGCGCCGAAACAATTAAGGCTATACAAGATAACCCTTACGCCCCTGTCGAGGGCGACAGAGCCGTTAAATACATCACAGCGTCATTGTCGGACGGTGTAACCATGCCGGAACTGGAAAAAGCGATCGGAACCCCGATCGACACCTTCCAGACCTTCAATGACGAAGGAATCACAATTTGTTGTATTTCGGGGCTGACTTATCCACAATCACGTCTGGATATTGTGTATAAAAAAGTGGATGAAAACAAAGAGGTGATCGAAAAGAACCTGACAGCAACCAGAGAAACCCGGATGAAGAAATCAATTAACTTCCTGGACGATCTGGAACCGCCAAAGAAGGCGGCGGAAGCCCCGAAACCGAAATCAAAACGGGACATTATGAGCAAGTATTTATAAAGGCGGTGTTTTTATGGCGGAAATTAACTGGATCAAACTTCGTGTAGATATGTTTGACGACGACAAAATCAAAATCATTCAATCCATGCCGGAAGGCGACGCGATCCTGGTCGTGTGGATCCGTATTCTTGCGCTTGCTGGTAAATGCAACGCGAAGGGCCTTGTCTTGATTGAAGACGAATTCCCGTATTCTGACGAAATGCTGGCGACTATTTTTAATAAGCCGCTGGCAACCGTCCGCCTGGCCCTTACGACCTTCGAGAAGTTCCACATGATCGAGAGAACCGAAAAAGGGATCTACATAACCAACTTCGAAGCGAACCAGAATAGCGAAGGCATGGAGAGAATCAGGGAGCAAAACCGGATCAGACAGCAGAGACAGCGCGAAAAGAAACGCGCCCTTCTGGGAATGTCACAGCCGGAAGAAAAGCCAGAACCCCAGGAAGAACCGGCGGTTTCGGTGAAAGAAGAAACCGAAATCGTGACCGACGGCGTGACGCGTCACGTTACATCACGCGTGACAAACCGTGAAATCACGGAACAGAGTAAGAATAAGAATATAGATATATATAATATATCTTCTAACGAAGATATAGTCGAAACTTCGGAAAAAAAATCCGAAGTTCCTGACCGCGAACCGGAAAAACCGAAGAAAACGGATCGGTTATCTTATGACTTGATCGTGGAAGACTTTCGAAATACCTGTCCAGCCCTTCCAGGAATCCGCGGATTGAATGATACCAGGAAGGCGAAGATCCGTTCCCTGGTGAAAGAACTGGACAAACTGAAAATCTTTCCGGGGCTGGAACCCGAAAAGAAATTACACATCATTTTCCAGGCGGCACAGAACAGCGACTTTCTTTCCGGCAGAAATGGGAAATGGAACGGTTGTTCCTTCGACTGGCTGATAAATAAAACAAACGCCTTGAAGACGCTTGAAGGCACATATCAAAACAAAGGGGGATCCGCAAATGGAAGAATCAATCCAGGAGACAATGAACAAAATGTTTCCCGACCTGATGGCACGACGAGCGCGGCGCTTGAACGGTTCCGAAGAAACGCCGGACGATCAGACACCGAAATATAATTGCCCGATTTGCCATGATAGCGGCTGGGAAATGGTGACAGGCCCGGACGGGTACGAATTTTGTCGCCGTTGCAAATGCGGAATCTTCGAACGCCAGGCAATCGAAAGAAAGCTGTCCTTCGCCACTATCCCGAAGGAGTTTGAAGGCCACACGGTCGAGAATTTCAAAACCGACTGTTATAGCACGAAGGAGAATCGCGAACTGGCCCAGATGGCGAAGGTTATCGCTTCCCGGTACGTGGAACAGTTCGACGAGATCCGGGAAACCGGCAAAGGCTTATATTTTTATTCGCAGACAAAGGGATCCGGTAAAACCAGGCTGGCCGTGTCTATTGCAAACGACCTGATTCAGAAAAAGATCATCGCGGCAAAGTTCGCGACCACAATTCAAATTCTGGATCAGATAAAAGCAACCTGGGGCGGCGAATGGAAGAACGAAGAAACCGAACAGAAATTGATCCAGGAAATCGTTTCGGTTCCCGTCCTGGTGATCGACGACATCGGCGTCGAAGCCGTGAAACCCTGGATCAATGAGCGTTTTTATAATATCTTAAACGGACGCATGATCGAAAAGCGCGTGACAATTTTTACAAGTAATTGCCGCATGGAAGAATTGAATTTCGACGACAGAATCATAAACCGAATTATCAAAATGGCGTTGCCGGTGCAGTTCCCGGACGAATCAATCAGAACCGCAATCGCCAGGAAGGAGAACGACGACCTTCTGGATCGTCTTCTGGGGGCGTGATTATAGCGGTTGACTTCGACGGCGTGTTATCCAGTGCCGGAAAGTGGCCGGAAGTCGGGGAACCGAACGAAGCCCTGATGAACTGGCTTTCAGATCTTCGGACTGGCGGCCACAAGGTTATTTTGTGGACGTGCCGCGTCGGGGAAGCGCTGGAAAGCGCGGTCGCCCAGTGCCGGGAACACGGGCTTGAATTCGACGCCGTGAACGATAATATACCAGAAATCGTTGAAATGTACGGCGTGAACAGCCGGAAAATAACGGCTGATTACTACATCGACGACAAAGCGGTCGTCGTTAAATTCGAGAAAGGGAAAGAACATGAATGAAGCAGATAACAAGATCATTGACAAGATCGAAAAGCTGATCGCCTTATCCAGTTCAGACAATGAGAACGAAGCGAAGGCCGCCATGTTAAAAGCACAAGAGTTAATGGCAAAATATGAAATCGAAATGAGCCAGATCAACCCGGACAAGGCGAAGGAACGTCCGGTCGTGTCCTACACGTCACCGTCGTTCCGCGACGACTGGGTGGTTGATCTTGGGAGCCTGATTGCCGGAAATTTCAGGTGTCGGGCGGTTATTTCGTCAAGACGCGGATCCGGCGGAGCGTTCCGGCTTAAATTTTATGGGTTCGACGAAGACGCGCAGATCAGCATTAACATTTTCAATTACGCCGTGAAAGTGATCCGCCGGAGAATGGCGACGCTTCGGGCGATTTATGCAGAAGCCGGCCGGGAGTTTGGCCGGAATGAAAAAATGAACTACGTCGAAGCTTTAACGCCGGACTTCACCAGAATTTCGAAGACCAGAAGAAACAAAGCGAAACCTTCGCCCTGGCTTGCCTGGTTCCGGCAGAAGTAAACGCGTTCGTTGATGAAATCCCAGGAATGGAAGAATACCAGAACCGGGAATTTGAAAGAAGCCGCGAACACGATCTTCTTCGCAGTATGGTATATCGACGGGAAGAATTTCAGAACGCCGGGGACAAGGAACGCCTGGCAGAATAGAAACGGAAGGTGGTTGAATGAATTTTGTGGAATGTAAAGAAAAGTATTTATCATTGTGGAAGGCGAGGAAAGAGCGATTATCCGGGGAACAGAAAAAGACGCCGAAAGAAAGCGAAAAAAACTTGCAAAGTACAGCAAGGGAAAGAAAATTTTTATCTTCAAAGCCGTTGAAAGAAACTAACCCGGAAGCGGAGATCTACGAAGCTATTAACCGGATTGAATTTCAGTTCGGCAAGGAAACCCACACGGTCGGCGAAGCGAACCTGTTATTCGCCTACGAAGTCGGCCTTGACCTGTTCACGGTCTACGTGATAGCCCTTTCGGAGCATTACGGCGCGATCGTCTTCTATTTGCCGGAAGACCTGACAAGGGAAATCGCGCGGCACTTGCCGCCGGATGAAACATTCCAACGCTACATAGCGAATCTGATCGAACGCCAGGCTGGCCTTCGAAACATTAACACAGTTTTGAAGGGCTTCGGCATGGGTTGCGAAGCGGCCGCGGAAGCATTGCTTGAATTATCCGCCGCGGTCGGAAAGGTCATGGACAAACCGATCGACTATCGGGAAATGCCGAATAATTGGCTGAAAATGCACCACAAACCAATGAGACGAAAAGGAAAGGGAGAAAGAACAAATGAACAAATGGCTGGGATCTGGCAGACTTACGGACAATCCGGTTCTGAAATATGACAGCGATCGCGCCGTATTTGCCACATTTACGATTATGTGTGTCCGGGACGGTAAAATCCCGGACGGCGGCCAGGCGGTCGATTTTATCGACTGCAAGTGTACCGGACATAACGCGGAATTCGCGAAAAACTTTTTAAGAAAAGACAAGAAGGTCGAGATTGTCGGCCGTTTGGAATCCGGGCATTATACGGAGCCTGGCGGAAGAAAAATCTATACAAAGACCGTCCGCGTCTATGAAATTAACTTCGCCGAAACGAAGGCAGAGGAAGAAACACGAAGACAGACCAGGGAAAACGAACAGGTTCCACCGCCGCGCCGGAAAATAGTTCGTTTATGGACATCCCGGAAGGGGACGGGGAATTCCCGTTCCGTTAATGGACGACCTGAAATACAACGGTTCCGGTTATCGTGACGTTACGGCGGAACGCGCGATCCGAAAAACAGATAAACAGCCGCAGGAAGTGACCGATCTTGTGGAGATATTCAAGAAAATTGCAGATTTACAAGGCTATGAGATCCACGGCCGGATCGGCTTCAAGAATAAGCACACCGGCATAATTTACAAATAGCCAGGAAGGAAAAAGGATGATGGTAAAAACAACTTGTGTTTGCGACCGGTGCGGAAAGACATTCGACGAAGTGAATTCAAAGACAGTCAAAATCGTTTCGGCCAGAGCAGAGAGAAAGAAGGAAAGCCAGGAGCCAAAGAAAGCCGGCCTGTTTTGTGGCCTTTTCGACTTTTTGAACAGATACACGGTAAAAGATTTTGCCCGGAGTGTATCGAAGAAATTAAGGGATTTATCCAGAAAGGAGCGTTCGAGAGTGAAAACAGTCCTGATAAGCATTAAGGAAAAGTGGTGGAAGAAAATTCTTTCCGGGGAAAAGGAACTGGAAATCCGCAAGAACAGACCGAAGGGGATTGAATATCCCCTCCGGGTTGTCTGCTATGTGACCGGACGCGGAATCATGGGCGCGTTTACTTGCGATTTTATCAAGAAAACTAATGACTACAAGGAACTTTCGGAGCGTTCCGGCCTGGAACCTGGCGAATTATTCGAATATGCCAACGGGGCCAACGGGAAAACCGATACTTGTCTTTATGGCTGGCACGTCAAGGAAGGAACACCGGTCGAATTCGACCAGGCGTTCAAGATTGACACGGCCGGAGTTGTCAGGCCGCCGCAAAGTTGGTGTTATATCCAGGAATACACGGCGAATCTGGTCGCGTATAGCTTCGACGGCGAAACATACGGCGCGACCTACAACAACACGAAGGAAGCCCTGAAAGACGCGATCGTGGAATTTGAGGAATTCAAGAAATATCCGCCGAAAAGAGGGATCCCGAACAAGATCTTCGTCGGCCAGTGCGAATTTTATCGTCCGTCGCTTTCAAATTCCGGTTACGACGTGATCGAAGCGGTTCAGAGCCAGGCACAGGACGAGGGCGGCGAGTGGGCCGACGATTACCTGGACGACGCCACAAAGGAACAGATCGAAGAACTGGAAAACGGCCTTGAAGCTGTCTTCCAGGATTGGATCCAGAAATATAATTTTTACCCGAATTTTTACACGATCCCGGCCGCGGATGTCTACACTTACGACGGCGAACAGCTTATCCAGGAAGGGGACGAGAAATGAAAGCCCTGGTTATAATGGCCGCCGCCGTGGTATTCCTGGCGTTTATCTTCGCACTGGCCGCGGCCGCGTCGTGTAAAAGCGACGATGAAAAGAAGGACGAAGATCGGGAACAGGAAGAATGGATCTTGAAGACCAGAAAGGAAAAGAAATGGAAAATCAACAGGAAAGAATAAATAAATTTATGTCCCTTATGACCGAAGCCAGCCAGGCGACCGGGATCACCTACGCGGTGGAACAGGGACAGGCGCTTGTCGTTTTTGACCTGGTAAAGAATGAACCGGTTGAACTGGAAATCGTTGTCGGAACCGAAGCAGTCCGCGAGAACGGCCAGACGTCGTTTACAACTTTCGACCGGTCGAATGTCGAGTAAAAAGAAAATCGGTTTGATTGATGTTGACGGACATAATTTCCCGAATATCCCATTGATGAAAATATCGCATACCACAAGGCGCGCGGCGACGATGTTTCGTGGTATCAGCCGTTATTTTCGGGACACATGGATCGGGTGTATATGTCAAAAGTATTCAGCTTTACACCGGATTATGAATATTATATCGACACCGACGAAGTAATAAAAGGCGGATCCGGTTATTGTATTTCTTTGAAGGACGGAAAAGAAGAATTCGACAAAATGAAGGACATTCCGCTTCCGCCGGAAATAGAACATATTTATCCAGATTATGGCCTTTACGGAATAACCGACACGGCTTACGGATTTCTTACAAGAGGATGTCCGCGCGGTTGCGACTTTTGCCATGTGGCCGCGAAAGAAGGAAAATGTTCGGTCAAGGTTGCTGATCTATCCGAATTCTGGCATGGACAGAAAAATATAATGCTATGCGATCCGAATATTTTAGCTTGTCGGGATTGGAAAGAATTATTGCAACAGCTAATAGACAGCAAAGCAAGGATAAATATAAATCAGGGCCTAGATATTCGATTGATGACCGAAGAAAAGGCGGAAATGATCGGAAAACTTCGCGTCGAAAGCGTTCATTTTGCCTGGGATAAATACCAGGACAAAGAAGCAATCCTTCCGAAGTTCCGGCAGTTTAAGGAAATAACCGGATGGGGAGCCAGGAAAACAAGTGTGTACGTCCTGACGAATTTTGATACTACCTTCGAACAAGATCTTGAAAGAATTTATACACTTCGCGATCTGGGTTACGATCCTTACGTTATGATTTACGACAAGGAACACACGAAAGGGAGTGATCCGGTTCGACTTCTCCAAAGGTATGTGAATAATAGACGGATATTCCGAACAATCAGCCGATTTGAAGACTATGATCCGAAAAAAGGATAATTAAGGAGTGGAAAACAAAGAAAAGAAACCTAAAAACGAAACGGAACCTTCGGGGATCCTGGATGATTACGAATGTGACGGTCAAATGTCAATTTATGACTTCCCCGAATGGCTTCCTGATAGCATGAACACGAAAGGAAAGAATGAATGAACACAAATGTTATGTTTTCCAGCAAAACGGACGCATGGGCCACACCGAAGGCGTTCTTTGCTGAACTTGACAAGGAATTTCATTTCGACCTGGATCCGTGTGCTGATGAATTCAATCATAAGTGCGAAAAATATTATACCATCGCCGACAATGGCCTTTTGAAAGAATGGGGGGGGCATAGGGTATTTTGCAATCCCCCGTATGGCCGGGAAATAGGAAAATGGGTGGAAAAAGCCTTTCGCACGAATGAGGATCACGGAAACCTTGTCGTTATGTTATTACCAGCGCGAACCGATACAAAATGGTTCCACGATTACATATACCACAAAGCGGAAATTCGCTTCATACGTGGTCGCCTGAAATTCGGCGATAGTAAAAACAGCGCCCCTTTTCCGTCAATGGTCGTCGTTTACGGCCAGAAAGGAAACTAGAGCATGGGAAAGAAAAATAAACGCCCGGAATATGTCATAATTTGCCGGGAATTCAATCGGGCCGCGGCCAGGATTGATATAACAGTCATAGACAAAGGCGTCACCGATCACCTGATGGACAGCCTTATAAAACTTCATTTACGCGATCCACACAAGCGTTATTTTCTGACTTTGAAAAAGGATTTTCAGATTTACGGCGCGGTTTGGAAGAAGCAGATCGAAACGATGGACATTAAGAACAATAAAAGAATTGTTGAACTGGGGGTCGACCTGGAATGAGCCGCCAGAGATCCCGGAGTGTAAAATATTATTGCTGTCCGGTTTGTGGAAAGAATTCGACAGACCGGATCGCAATCGAAAAGCATTACCGGGAAAGACACCCGGTAAAAATCGACGAAGTGATTTACTGTAATATTTGCGGCGCCGGCTGGCACGTCAACGCATACGGCGACCGCGGAGCCAGGGAACGGGCGGCCGTCTGTTATCAAAGCCATATTGACAACGGGGACATGGACGAAACGGCCGGAAGGGCCTTTTTCCTGTCTGGCGGTTCGTTTGGCTATGTGAATGTAAAGAAAGGGGGCTTACAAGATGGCAAGAAGGAAAAAGAACCAGGAAAACGCGAATGAAACCGAAGATTTCAAGCCGGCACCACTAAACGATAACGATCCAGAACTTGAAACGGCTTATTTGAATTCTTATCCGGTGGAAACGAAGGATATTCCAAAAGACGCGAAGCTGATCGGAGTTATCGAAGCCCTGGCCTTCCCGGTGGAGATCTACCAGGACACCGACGGGAATTATATTTCATGTGTGCAAGAAAGGTGAGAAAATGAGCAAAGAAGAAGCGGTTCAATTACTGACCGCGGCCGGATATAAAGCGAAGGTCGAAAATTCGGTCGTGATTGCAAGAGTTGAGAATTTCACGAAGAAAGAATTTGAAAAAGTCCGAAAAATCCTGAAAGACGCCGGTTATAATAGCAGTTTCGGGATCAAGGAATCGAAAGGGGAAGAAAAGAATGTCCGGGACGAAGAATCCGCCGAAATTTAAAGCCGGCGACACGATAAAATGTCGGGACGCGGACGACGCGATCAGGATGTCCGAAGAACTTCCGAAAGCTGGGATCTATACCGATTTTCTTTATTACAAAGACGGAAAACGGGGCTTGTGGCTGGAAGTGGTGAAAGATTATGAAAACGGTTGATTTGACAAAAAGTTTGTTGTAAAATAAAAGGACGGAACGCCGTTTCCGACTTCTCCGCCCACAAAACCTTTAATAATCATAGCACGAAGCGGCCGTGATTGCAAGGGGAAGTCTAATGGCGAAACCGTCTAATAACAACGAAAGGAACCTTTTTAGAGACATTGACTTCAAATTATGTTGTGTAATGAGAGAATCAAAAATCACAGAAGGTCGATCGACAAGATCAAAAAAATGTGTGGGTGGAATGGCCCTTCTGGCGTTGGTGGAATTGACTATTCGAAAGAGTCTTCGCCCAGCACTCACATTTCTTTTCTGGAAGGGCTGGAACTGATCCAGCGCGACGAAGCGAATATCCAAACACTGACAGAGGAACGGAAGGAACTTCGCCGGAGTAAAAAGCGCGTGCAAAAGATTTATTCGAGTCTGACCGGATACGAAGAAAAAATCTATTACAACCGCGTGATTTTGAAAGAAACACAGCAAAGAACCGCCGAAAAAATCGGTCTGTCCGTCCGCCAGGAACAGCGGATCGAAGGGGACATGAAAGACCGTGGCTTGATCTGAAAATGAAAATTTTTTGAAACGAAAATTTTCAAAAATTTGAACCGGTTTTTGAAAGACCGAAAGTTCGAAAAACCCAGTAAATACACGGGGAAGTGTAAAAATACAATGTCGTATTTCATGTCGTGTTTTATGTCGTAAAAATGTCGTAAAAGATGTCGTGGAAATGTCGTGTTCCCGTGTGCTATAATGTGTATGTTGATAAGTGGATCAATAAGACCTTCGAAAAGGCGTCGCAGAAATGCGGCGCTTTTTCATGCCTGAAAAAGAAAGGGGGCGTAAACGATGAACACGGTCGAACCGATCCGGACATGGATCTTGTTATGGATCTGGCCGACTATCTGAAATCGAACAACGAAAGAGATTACGTCCTTTTTATGTTCGGAATTTATACGGGCCTTCGAATTTCTGACATCCTAAAATTTCGCGTGCGCGATGTAAAGGGGAAAGACGCGGTTTATATTCGAGAGAAGAAAACCGGGAAGGAAAAGCGTTTCCCGATAAACTCAGAGTTACGGCCAGTTATCGACGAATATATTTCCGGGAAGCGTGACTTTGAATATCTGTTCCGTTCTCCGAACTATCAGAACAAAGCAATCACACGCCAGCAAGCCTATAACATATTATCGGCGGCCGGCCGGAAGTTTGGCCTGGACAGCATAGGAACGCACACCTTACGAAAGACGTTCGGCTATCATATGTACCAGCAGACACACGACGCCGTGACACTGAAAGAGATCTTCAACCATGCAGACATAAGCGTCACACTTCGGTACATCGGGATCAACCAGGACAACAAAGACAAACTGATTAAGGGCCTGACCTTCAAGCATGGCCGCAAATAAAAGAACACCCAGACACGCCTTGAAGATGCGCGAAGAATGGGAAGTTCTTTTTCTTTTTGCCCTGTACTTGACACAACGGGCGCGTGACAAGTGACGGTGTAGCCTTTTGTTCGCACTATAATGAAAGCGGACGTCCGCCGACCATTTGACACAATAGTAAGATATGACAAGAGAGGGGAGCGACCGACGGGGCGACCGGACATGACAGTTTTTTGAGGAAAAATCCCGAAAAAATTTTAGGTTCTTCCGCCGGACAAAATTTTGTTGCGGGTCTACGAGGCCCAAAATCTTCCCAGATACAGAAAGAAAATAACGAAAGTTGCCGTTTCCGTTTCGGACGGCAGAAAGGGGGCCAGGTATGGCAAAACAGGAAACAGAATCAGCGAAAGTCACGGATATAGACAGCCTGACCGTATCAGCGGCCGTCCTGGGGAATATTTTCGGAGTCACCGACCGAAGGATCCGCCAGATGGCAGAAGAAGGAATCATCGTCCGGGCGGCGAAGGGCCGTTATAACCTGGTCGATTCCTTGAAGAACTATATTCTTTCGCTGAAACTGGCCGTTGATAGCAACGACAGCGACAATCCAGACGGTGAACTGAACTTCGAAGAAGAAAAAGCCCTTCACGAAAGAGTCAAACGCCATATTTCAGAAATGAAATTGCAGACCATGAAGGGAGAGCTTCACAAGGCGGACGACGTTCGCCATGTTATGACCGATATGTTATCGTCCTTCAAAACAAGAATGATGAACATTCCGGCCAAAGTCGCCCCAGTCCTGGAAGACCGCGACGCCGGTTGCATCAAGGAACGTCTGACGTCGGAAGTCACGGAAGCGCTGAACGAATTAAAAGACTACAATCCGGCTGATTTTTATAGTGACGAATACGTGGAAGGTGAAGACGATGAACAAATCTGACCTTCAAATCGACTTTAAAACGGTGAAATTGTTCCGCGAGATCGCCCAGATTGTGGCGCCGCCCCCGATCCTGACAGTTAGCCAGTGGGCCGACCGGTACAGAAAACTTTCGGCAGAGTCCGCCGCGGAACCCGGACAGTGGAACACAGACCGCGCCCCATATCAGCGCGAAATTCTGGACGCGGTAAACGATCCGGCGTGTGAAGAAGTGGTTATCATGTCTTCGGCCCAGGTCGGAAAAACAGAATTGATTTTGAACACGATCGGTTATTATGTTGACTACGATCCGGCGCCGATCCTGGTTGTTCAGCCTACCCTTGACATGGCGCAAGCTTTTCGAAGGACAGACTGGCTCCGATGATCCGCGACACGCCGGCATTAACGGACAAAGTGAAGGATTCAAAATCCAGGGATTCCGGGAACACAATTCTTCACAAGAAATTTCCGGGCGGTCATATCACAATGGCCGGCGCGAATTCCCCGGCGTCCCTGGCGTCCCGTCCGATCCGAATTGTCCTGATGGACGAGACGGACAGATACCCGGCCAGCGCCGGCGGTGAAGGAAATCCGATCAAATTAGCGGAAAAACGAACAAATACCTTCTGGAATCGAAAGAAAATCAAGGTTTCGACACCTACAATCAAGGGCGAAAGCCAGATTGAAAAGGAATTTCTTTCCGGTTCACAGGAAGAATGGTGCGTTCCTTGCCCGTGTTGCGGTCGGTTCCAACCTTACGAATGGGGGCGGATCCATTTTTCCGACGCAACAATGGAATGTTCATTTTGTGGTGAACACATTTCCGAAATGGACTGGAAACAGCAGACCGGAAAATATATCGCAAAATTCCCGGATCGTCGCCGGAAAAGGTCGTTTCACTTAAACGAATTAGCGTCGCCCTGGAAACACTGGGAAGAAATTATTCGGGACTTCCAGGAAGCAAACAAAGAATTGAAGGAAAACGGCGACATAAACAAAATGAAGACCTTTATCAATACCAGCCTGGGCGAAACCTGGGAAGAACGCGGCAAGAGCGCCGACGACGATTCCCTTCTTTCACGCCGGGAACGCTACGAAGCAGAAATCCCGGACGGCGTTCTTCTTCTGACAGCCGGCGTCGATGTCCAGGACGACCGTTTCGAAGTGGAGATCACCGGATGGGGCCGCGGCTATGAGTCATGGGGGATCCGGTATGAAAAGATCTTCGGCGACCTGGAAAAAGACGAAACCTGGGATCGCCTGGAAGAATACCTTGACCGGGAATTGTACTTCGCAAGCGGAACGTCCCTTCTTCTGGCGTGTACTTGCATTGATACCGGCGGCCATTTCACAACACAGTGTTATAAATGGCTGAAAAAAATGGAACGCAAGGGCAAGCGCATTTATGGAATTAAAGGAATGGGCGGCCCTGGAATACCGCTGATCCACAAGGTATCGACAAACAACCAGTACAAAGTGAAGGTCTTTATCCTGGGCGTTGACAGTGGAAAAGAAATCCTTATGACGAGATTAAACACGGTTGACGAAGGGCCGGGCTATTGCCATTTTCCGATTAACGCTGATCGCGGCTATAACGAAACCTATATCAAGGGAATTAACAGCGAACAGCGCGTCGTTCACATTAAGGACGGCCGCCCGGTCATTAAGTGGGTGAAGAAATCGGGAACCAGAAACGAACCGCTGGATCTTCGCAACTATTCCACCGCGGCCGCGGAAATCCTTCGTCCGAACTGGGACGTTCTGGAAGGAAAAATCAAGGCCGGTATAAACTACATGAAAAAACAGCCGAAAAAGAAGGCTACCAAAAAACAGGCGTCGCAAGCCGCGGCGTCCAGTTATAAGGGGGTTGATAAGATGGCGTTAAGTAGAGTGAAACAGGAACGCCTGGAAAGACTGAAAAAGCGCTTAAATCTGTACTATGAAGCAGAAGAAGCCGTTTTATTAAACCAGGAATACGTGATCGGAACAAAAAGCCTGAAACGTGCGGACTTATCCACGATCCGGGCAACGATCAAAGACATAGAAAAACAGGTTGAACAGTTGGAAGCCGGCGGAAGGAATTTCGCCGGTCGTTTTATTCCACGGGATATTTGAGAAAGGCGGTGCAAAATTGAATATTTTCGACAAAGCGGTCGAGATTGTCAACCCATCCGCGGCACTCCGCCGGACACAAGACCGGTTCAAACTGCAAATGATCCGTTCCTTTCAAAATTCCGGGTATGACGAGTCGGGCGCTTCCAGAAATAAAAATTCTATGCGTGGATGGCTGGCAAACAGCAAGACACCACAGGAAGACATCGACAAGAACCTTCCAACCTTGCGGCAGAGATCCCGAAGCTTTATATGTCCGCGCCCCTGGCGGTGTCGGCCATTAAGACAAACCGAACAAACATCGTCGGCCAGGGCTTACAGTTGAAAAGCACGATCGACGGCGACTATCTGGGAATGAGCCGTCAGGAAAAAGAGCGCTGGCAGAAGGACGCGGAACGCGAATTCGCCTTGTGGGCGGACTCAAAGTTTTGCGATTCTACCAGGGTAAACAATTTTTACGAGATCCAACAGGTCGCGTGCATGTCCTGGCTGCTGAATGGCGACGCTTGCGTCTTTTAGAGTACGACAAGCCCTATAAATTTTACCCGTATGGCCTACGAATTCACCTGATCGAAGCGGATCGCATAAGCACGCCGCACCAGACCGGAAACAGCGTGTATTTGCACGCCACGGATCCGAACACCCACAACCGGATTTACAACGGCGTGGAAGTGGATGATTCCGGGAAAATCGTCGCCTATCACATTTGTAGCACCTACCCGAACAGCACACTTCGGGCGGAAAAGAAATGGACAAGGGTAAAAGCTTTCGGAGATAAGACCGGATCCCCGAACGTGCTTATGATTTACGAGACGGAACGCGCGGAACAGTACCGCGGCGTCCCGTATCTGGCGCCGGTTATCGAAGCGTTGAAGCAGTTGACGCGGTACAGTGAAGCCGAAATGATGGCGGCCGTTATCAATGGATTTTTTACCGTCTTCATTACGTCAGAGAACGGAACGTCAGACATCGGGTTCGGCGGCGTTGTGGATGACGAAGACAGTGTTCCAGTGATCCGACAAGCTATGAACTAGGCCCTGGCATGGTGAACGTCTTAAATCCAGGCGAAAAGGTCGAGATTGCGGACGCGAAACGACCATCAACGAATTTCGACGCCTTCGTGACAGCCTTGCGAAGTATGTCGGGGCCGCGCTTGAAATTCCGGTTGAACTTCTGACGAAATCCTTTACTTCCAGCTATTCCGCTTCCAGGGCGGCACTTCTGGAAGCCTGGAAGGCGTTTCGAATGAAAAGAACCTGGTTAGCGGCTGATTTATGCCAGCCGATTTATGAAATATTCCTGACGGAAGCAATCGCAACCGGACGCCTGAAAGCGCCCGGTTTTTTCCTGGATCCGATGATTAAAAAAGCCTATTGCGGCGCACAGTGGAACGGGCCTAGCCAGGGAATGATTGATCCAGTGAAGGAAGTCACGGCGGCAGAAAAGAGAATCAGCGTCGGACTTTCAACCAGGCAGAAGGAAACCGTCGAACTGACCGGCGGCGACTTCGAAGCAAACATCGCGCAACTTGCAAGGGAAGGCGAAATGATGAAGGAAGCGGCCTTGTATCAGTTCAGAGCGCGGAAACAATCACAGAAAAGGAGAAAAAGGAAGATGGAGAAGAAGACTAAACCGGCCCGGTTTACGAACGCCGTTCCGGCCACAGCTTCCCAGGCGAACAACAAATTCTGGAATTTCGTTGATTCCGGCGGCGACAGTGCGGAATTACAGTTATTCGGGACAATTTCGTCCGAAGAAGATTGGTGGAGTGACGATTGCGTCACATACCGGAATTTCATCAATGAATTAAAGGCCCTGGGCGACAAGAAGAACATTAACGTCCTGATCCAGTCGGGCGGCGGCGATGTATTCGCGGCAAATGCCATTTATACCGCCTGATTCAGAGTAAAGCGACAATCACGGCGACCGTGATCGGTCTTTGCGCCAGCGCGGCGACGATTATCCTTCAGGCCGCCAGTACACGCCGGATCGCAAAGAACGGCGTCCTGATGGCCCACAATCCCAGCGTAACACTTTACGGATCTTATACATCCGCGCAGTTGGCAAAGCTGGCAGAAGTTACGGACAAGGTAAAAGAAAGCATTATGTCCGTATATCGCGACCGCCTGGGAAAGACGGACGATGAATCAAAGAATTGATGAACAATGAAAGCTGGTACGTCGGCCAGGAAGCGATCGACAATGGTTTTTGCGATGAACTGATCGAAGACAGTTTTCAGAATTCCTACACGGACAAGAATGTCCTGACAGCGAACGGGATCGGATATAATTTCAAGAATTTTGTAAATACATTCGCGCCCGATGAAGTTCGGAAGAAGGTTCAGAATCTTTCTAAAACGCCGCAGAAAGAAACCGGAACTTTTTCAAATACACCAACAACACAGAAAGGAAATAGTGAAATGGGAATGACACCAGCAACGGCGGCGCCGGCTATCCAGGACGCCGCACAGTTAAGAACAGCTTATCCCGATTTTGTAAATCAGATCGTGGAAGAAGCAATCAAGGCAGAACGTGACAGACTCAAAGACATTGATTCTATCGCGAACGGTATTCCGAACGACGTTTGATGAAAGCGAAGTACGAAGAACCACTTTCCGCCGCAGATCTGGCCCTTGCACAGTTACGTGCAAACAACCAGGCGGACAGAAAACATTAAACAACCTTACCGACGATCTGGCAAACTCCGGCGCTGGAAGCGTTGGAACCGTTCCGAATGTTGGAAATGACGGCGGAAGCCAGCAGAAGGCCGAACAGAGAGAAGCCAAAGTCGGCGGTTTAGTCAACGCCTTAAAGGGCGACAAGAGAAGGGGGAAATAATATGCAGTTATTCAACAAAAACGAAGGCACATTCACACCGGACGCGCTGATCGTTTCCCCTGATTTCCCGATCCTGACAGGGGGAATCGGCCTGAAACGCGGCCAGGGAGTATTGAAACGTGGAACCGTAATCGTGAAGGGAACTGACAAGAACGGCTATATCGCCGGAACAACGGTTTCTTCCGTGACAATGAAGGCGTTCGGTATTCTTACCGACGACACGGACACCGGATCCGCCGCCGAAGGCGACAATATTCCGGCAGTATGCTATATTACCGGCCATTTCAACCGCGGCGCCGTTGCGGTTAAGGCTGACGCAACTATCGACACTTACGAGGACGAGTTGAAAGGAATCGGGATCCACCTTGCAAACGTCCAGAAATACGAATAAGGGGGTAAGAAGACAATGCCTGATTATACAACCCGTGAAATGATGGACGCGATCGACCAGACGCCGCCCGTCCGCACATTTTTACAGAAAACCTTTTTCCCTGGCGAGGAAACCCACGTCACCGAAAAGGTAGAATTTGACGTGAGAAAAGGAAAACGCGTCATGGCGCCGCTGGTAAGCCCTAGAGTCGGCGGAAAAGTAATCACACGCCAGGCTTCCACACTAACAGCTTCACCACACCGAAGATCGCACCGGAAAGACCGTTGACTGTCGATGATGTTTCCAACCGCGCAATCGGTGAAAATGTTTACAGCCAGAGGACACCGGAAGAACGCGAGGACGAACTTCTTTCTAAGGACATGACAGACCTTGAAGAAGCAATCGCAAGAAGAAAAGAGTGGATGTGTCGCCAGATCCTCTATGAAGGAAAAATCGACGTGGTGGACGAGGAAGAAGGCGTTGACGTTCAGGTCGATTTCGGATTTTCAAACATTACCGTTCTGGGATCCGATCAGGACTGGGCGCTTGCGACCGTCAATCCGCTTCCTACCCTTCGCCAGATCCGAAAGAAAATCATTAAGGCAACCGGCAAGGCCCCGGACATTGCGATCTTTTCTTCTGACGTGATCGAGAAGTTCACAACGAACCCGTTCGTCGAAAAAGCTATGAATATGCTGAATATGAAGAACATCGTGATCGAACCGCGTGTCGTGGATCCGGCCCTTACTTTTTACGGCCGTATCGCAGAACTTGACCTTGATATTTATACCTACGACGAGTGGTTTTTGAATGACGAGGGCGAGGATGAAGCAATGATCCCGGACGGAACCGTCCTGATGGGCCATTCCGACGGCGAAGGTCAGATCGAGTATGGAGCAGTTACCCAGATGGAAGACAAAAAGTTCCAGACTTACGAAGGGCGCCTTGTTCCGAAGCAGTACGCCGACGAGAAAAACGAGGTCAAAATGCTTCGCCTGACTTCCAGACCGCTTCCGCGTCCGTTCGATGTGGAGTCCTGGGCGGTTATCTATGTAAACAGATCTTAATGAAGGGAGTGTCAACAGATGGCATACAGAACAAAAGTTGAAGTCCAGACAAATGGCAAGGTTTATGCGCTGGATCCATTCTTCCGACCAATATGTCAAAAATCGACATGGATTTTCTGAAAAAAAGAAAATTCATCGAGTTAGTGGAGATCGACGAGCGCGTGGCCGCCGCCGATGAAATCGAGGAAGACGACGAGGACAGGGCCGACGGCGATATGTTCGACGAACTGGCCCCTGGCGGCTATAAAAGCGCCGATGAAGTAAGGAAGATTCGCACAAAGAAGGAACTTTACACTTACGCGCTTTCAATCGGCCTTGACCTGGGAAACGATTACGAGGAAAGAAAAGTGGGCGATCTGGCCGATGAAGTAATCAATTTCCAGGAAGAAAAAGAAGCCGACGCCGACGCGGAGTAAGGGCCGAAGCCATGAAGTCGTTTAAAGAACAGCTTGAAAAAGACCTTGACAGTGTTTTCTTCAACATGGATGAATTCGCAGAAACCCACATGATCGACGGGAAAGAAGTTCCTATTGTCCTGGATAATGATCGCATTATCGAGTTGAGCATGGGAAAAACCGTTGAGACACGCGGAATCTTCACGGACGACATTCTGTTTTTCGTGCAGAAAAAGACCTGGATTATGAGCCGGTCGCCGGCCAGCACATGGAATTTGACGGCGAAATGTACCCGATTTCTGATGTAAAAGAGGATTTCGGCGGCTATACCATTATTTTAACGGGGAACCAGGATTGATCGTCCAGAAAATCGAAGTCACAGGAATTGAAGACGTCGAAAAGCGTCTGGGAAATCTGAAATCGAAGGCGCCGCTGGTCGTTGCCAGGGCGATCAACCGCGCGACCACAAACGTCAAAAAGAACATGGCGAAAGAAACTTCGGGGAAGTATTTCGTTTCCAGTGGCGACGTGAAGAAAACAATCACAGTCAGCAAAGCGACAAAATCCAGCCTGAAAGCCGCGGTTATTTCGAACGGAACCGGGATCGCCCTTTCAAAGTTCAAGGTAAGTCCAGGAACACCCGTCCGGTATCGCGGAAAAAACAGATCCCCAAAGGTCTACAAGGCCGGAGTCGAGAAAGCCGGCGGCGTAAAGCCATTAGACGGCGATCCGAAGTCGTTTATCGCGATTATGAAATCCGGTCACAAGGGCGTTTTTACACGTACCAGCGGCCGAAGCCTTCCGATCAAGCAGTTATACGGCCCGTCTGTTCCACAGATGATAAAAAATGAAAAAATTATGAAGGCTATTAACGACGACGCGAACGAAACGCTTCAAAAGCGAATTGACGCGGAAATCGCGAACCTGTTACGGAAGGGGTAAGAAATGCAGACAGACATTTTTTTGCAGAAAGCCCTTGTCGATGAAGTGAAGGACATTCTGAAAGGCTACACCACATTAAACAACGGGGAACCCGTGAAATTCAATGTATATCCGCAGAATTTACCGGCAAAGAAAGGAAGAAATGACGAAGATCATTTTCCTTATGTGCTAGTGTGCCTTGATGAAGAAGTGATCCAGGATGAAACGACGACAATATCTGTTCGATTTATTTCCTGGTCGGCCTGAACGACAAAAACGAGAACCGGCAAGGCCATTTTGACGTTGCGAACGTTTTGAATTTGATTTCAGAACGATTTTTGAAGAAACGGTTGATTGCAGATCGTTTCAGAATTCAATTTCCGGTTTCGAAAAAGTTCCAGGAAGACGACACCTGGCCGAAGTTCTTCGGCGGCATGACGACTTTGTGGACGGTAAACAAACCGATGATAGAGGAGACAGAATATGACTAATAAAAAAGTTATGTACATGGGGCCTACTTTGCGCGGAGTGGCAAGAAACGGATCGTTTTCGAAAACGGACTTCCGGCGAACCTGTCCAAACTGGCAGAGAAAAAGCCTATTATTAAAAACCTGATTGTTCCGCTGGCTGAAACAGTGGAAACAAAGAAAGCAATCGACACGGAAGGAACGGCCGAAGCCGTAGCGTATGACAAGATCGCCGCCATTTCCAGAAGTGAGATTGAAAATATCCTGAAAGGAGAGTAAAAGCAATGTCTAATTACAAACATGGTATTAGAACCAGCCGTCAGCGACCGCGATTTCGATTCCGGTCACTTCTGACGGCTGTATTCAGTGTGTAGTCGGAACCGCGCCGGTAAACCTGGCCGTCGATCCTTACGACACAGTAAATAAGCCGTTCGCGTGCTTAAAAAAAGAAGACGCAGTAACCGCCCTTGGCTATTGTAGCGACTTCGAGAACTACACACTTTGTCAGAGTATTTACGCGACATTCAACATTTTTGCAGTTGCACCGCTGATCCTGATTAACGTCCTGGATCCGAAGAAACACGTTAAGGCGTCCGTTTCAAAAACCTACACGGTTGAAGGGGGAAAGATTGTAATTGATGAAGAAGGAATCCTTCTGGATCAGTTAAATATCGCAAATGAAGGCGGAACAACGACCTACAAGGCCGATGAAGATTATGTCGCTTCTTTCACTTCTGACGGAACCGTGACGGTTTCCATTGTGAAGACCGGCGCGGCAAAATCAGAAAAAAGCCTGAAAGCGTCCTTTGTTCAGTTAGATCCTTCCGCGGTGACTTATGAAGACGTGATCGGCTCCATTGACGCGGTCACGAAGAAGAAAACCGGCCTGGACTGGTAAACATGGTTTATCCGAAATACGGATATGTACCTTCTTTACTTCTGGCCCCTGGCTGGTCGCACGTTCCGGCCGTTGCATTGGCCCTGGACGCGAAAGCGTCTTCTATTTCCAGCCTTTTCACCGGAAAGTGGTGATGGACGTCGATTCCGCAGAAGGAAAGGCGGATTCCATTGACAAGGTAAAGGAATTCAAGGACAACAACGCCATTTCCAGCCGCGGCGAAATTGTTATGTGGCCGATGGTAAAGGTTGGCGACTATAAACTGTACTATTCAGCCATGATGGCGGCAAATTTACAGTATTTAGCCGCAAATAATAACGGTATTCCGTCCCGTTCCCCATCCAACAAGGACGCGAAGATCACCGGCTTATGCCTGGCGGATGGTTCCGAAGTTCTTCCTGATCTGGACGAAGCAAACGATTATTGTAACGCTTGCGGAGTCGTTACCGCTATCAATATGAACGGCTGGAAGAACTGGGGCAATAATACCGCAGTTTATCCGTCTTCCACGGATCCGATTGACCGATGGATCAACATTGTAACAATTTTCGACTACATTGAAAACAATTTCAAACTTACATTCTTCCAGGATGTGGACGACCTGACGAATTACCGTCTGATCGACGAGGTTGTTTCCGGCTTTAATATGCAGTTGAACGGTTTACAGGGTTCCGACGACATCGCCGGCGGCGAAATCACTTTCGACCATGACGAAAACCCGATTGCAAATATCCTGAATGCTCTATCAAATTTCACACGAAGATCGGTGGATATACGCCGGCCGAAGACATTCACAATGTCTTTGAATTTGATCCTACCATTACACAGAACGCACTTGAAGGGGGTGGCGAATAATGGCTATAAGATTCCGACAGTCTTAAACAATTTCAACAGTTACGGAGCCGGCCACAAGTACGTCGGAGTTTCCAACGAAGTAACGCTTCCGAACTTCGAATCTATGACGGAAACCATCGACGGGGCCGGAATCGCCGGCGAAATCGAAGAAGCGATCGAAGGCGCTTTCGGTTCCTTGGAAACCGAAACAACTTTCGGCAATATCAGCCGCGAATATTTCGATTTCATCACCCAGACCGGCCAGATTACTTACCGCGGATCTATGCAGGTATTAAATACCGCAACCCAGACAAACGACTTTGAAAGCCTTGTCGTAACGACAAAGGGAAAAGTCAAGGCGTTTGACCTGGGATCCTTAAAAAAGGGCGGCAAGGGCGAACCGAAAGTCACCCGTGAAGTTACTTACTGCAAGATCGCTATCGCTGGAACTACCGTCCTGGAACTTGATAAATACAATATGATCTGGAAGCTGAACGGCGTTGACCGTTTGCAGAAAGTAAGAAGCCAGATCTAGGAAAGAGAGGAAATAAGCAATGACAGAGAACAAAGAGCAGAAAAGAGAAGACATGATCGGCGGCGATGAAATCGCAGTCGTTCCGGCAAACGAGGAAATCGCCGACACCCTTCTTCCGAAGAAGGAAGAAGAAGACGAGCTGATCGTCAAATTCAGAAAGCCCTACAAATTCGAGGACGACACGTTCACAGAATTAGATCTTCACGGGCTGGAAGATCTGACCGGACGTACATTGACGGCCATCGAAAAGGCTTTCAACAAGACCGGTGTATCTAGCTTCGTACCTGAAAGCACAACCACATACGCGAAGATCGTCGCTACCAAAGTGACCGGACTTCCGGCGGAGTTTTTCGAAGATCTTCCGGCCGCAGAGATCCAGAAGATTAAAAACGCCGTTGTGGGTTTTTTATACAAAGACGAGTAAGGCACGATTCCGGGGCCGACATTCAAAAAACGGCCGTCCATCTTGCGATGGCAACAAACACCGGAATAGATTTTTTCACAGATCTTCCGCTTGACGAGTATATCGACATAGCAAAGGAAGTGAGCGAAATTGGCAAAGAAAACAAGCTACGAACTGGCGCTTGAAATCGGTGGAAAAATCCAAAGTTCACTCACGAAATCGGTTAGTGGAGTTAATAACAAATTAGATTCAATCGGAAAAGCCGCAAAAACGGCCGCGAAGATAGCAACAGCCGCCTTCGCGGCCGTGAAAATTGGCGATTTTGTCAAAGACGCGGTGGACACATATTCGGAATTTAACCAGGCAATGGCCGAAACGGCCGGTATTGCCGGAGCGACCGAAGATGAATATAAACAGCTTCAAGCGGCGGCCCAGGAGATGGGAAAACGCACGACTAAGACAGCCACGGAAGCCGCCCAGGCATTAGGTTACATGAGTTTGGCCGGCTGGAACGTGAATGATTCTATTTCGGCGCTGGAACCGGTTCTTCGCTTGTCGGAAGCTACTTCGATGGATCTAGCCACCTGTTCGGACTTGGTAACTGACTCAATGAGTGCGTTGGGCCTGGGCGTTGACGATCTGACAAATTACTTGAACGTCGCTGTCCAGGCGAATAACAAATCGAACACAACCGCGCAAGCCTTAATGGAAGCGATGATCGGTTGTGGTGGCGCCGCAAAATCGGCCGGCATGGACTACAAGCAGACCGCCGCGGCCCTGGGTATCCTTGCGAACAATGGTATCAAGGGAGCGGAAGCCGGAACGGCTTTGAACTCTATGCTGGTTCGAATGACAACGAAAGACGTCGCGCAGAAAGCATTTAAGGAACTGGGCGTTTCTATTTACGATAGTTCCGGCGCAATGCGGAATATGCAAGATATTCTTGTGGAATTAAACGGCGCGATGTCTGGATTGTCCCAGGAACAGAAAAACAACTACATGGCGGCAATCGCCGGCACGAACTATTATACCCAGTTCGGCTATTTGTTGGAAGGCGTCGCAGAAGGCGCAGACGGGGCCGCGTCCACCTGGACACAGCTAACAGAAGCCTTCGAGAATTCCGACGGCGCCCTGGACGCAATGGCCGATACCATGACGGACACGTTACCGGGCGCAATGGCGATTTTTGGTTCGGCGGTCGATGACGCTAAAATTCGATTGTGCGAGGTATTCGCGCCACTTGCAAAGGACGCAATCAAAGGGGTTGCTGATGTGATCCCGTCGATTACTGACCGCGCGGTCGGCGTTGCACAGTCATTTTATAACACAGTCGTTCCGGCGGCGGAGAATTTCGCGAAGAAAGCAATCGCGGCCTTTAACCAGGCGAAGCCAGCTTTTGACGAAATTCGCACGAAAGCCACGGACGCATTTATTTTTTTACGTGATACGGGAATCACGGCCTTCGAGAATATCAAGGCGAAAATTGAAGAAAACAAGCCAGCGATCGACAAAGTGATCGCGGTCGCCCTGAATCTGAAAGACAAATTGTTCCAGGCGTGGGATAAGGCGAAACCGGCCATTTCCTACATTGCCACGGTCGCAATCCCGGCCGTTATCGGCGCCATGATGAAAGCTATCGGGCCGCGGCGACAGTTTATCAGAAATTGGATGAATGGGGACTTCTTATCCCGATTATTACCGGAATCGCCGGAGCAGTTGCGGCGGTGAAGATGGTTAAATTCGCAAAGGACACTATGAACACGGTAAAAGCCGTCAAGGCCCTTGTGGTAGTGTTTGGCGCAGAAAAGAAAGCTATGATCGCGAACCTTGCGTTGAAAGCGAAGGACAAGCTGGAACGGCCTATATCTATGCATTATACGCAAAGGACGCAGTTGTTAAGGGAATCAGCACAGCGGCCACATGGGCGCAGACGGCGCTTGACAGCCTGGAACGCGATTTGTGCGGTTGGAACGGCCGTTACTTCGGCGCTGGGCGCGGCTTTCGCATTTCTAACAAGTCCGATTGGACTTGTATGTGTGGCAATCGCGGCGGTTATTGCGATCGGCGTGTTGCTATATAAAAACTGGGACACCGTGAAAGAAAAGGCGTCACAGTTGGGCGGCTGGATCGTCGGCGTATTTAACAACTTGAAAGAAAAAGCTTCGGCCGCAATTCAGGAATTCGCGGACAAATTCCCGGTTGCTTTTGCGTTCCTTTCGTCTGTATTCGAAAGCTGGAAACAGACGATCACAAATATCTTTTCGGGCGTGAAACAGGTCTTCCAGGGCGTCGTTCAGTTTATTAGCGGCGTCTTCACGGGTGACTGGTCGAAGGCCCTTGACGGACTGAAAAATATCTTTTCGGGTGCATTTCGCGCCCTGTCTTCGCTGGCGCTGGCGCCACTGAACGCGCTGAAAGGCGTCGTCGTTGGTGCTTTTAATGCGATCGACACAGCGACAGGCGGAAAGTTGTCTACAATCAAAAACAAGGTTTCAGACGCGTTTTCGTCCATCAAAAAAACAGCCGGATCCATCATGCAAGCGGCAAAAGATACGATTTCTGAAAAGTTATCGAATATCAAGTCCGCGTATGAGGAACACGGCGGCGGAATTAAGGGAATCGCCGCGGCGGCAATCGAGGGCGTAAAAGGCTACTACACGGCCGGATATACCTTCATAGATAAATTAACAGGCGGAAAATTAACCGCGATTAAGGAAAAATTCTCCAAAATCTGGTTGCAGATTTCCGAAAAGGTAAGCGAAGCCTGGACAACGATAAAAAACATCGTGAAAGTCGGGGTTATGCTGATCGGCGAAATCATTTCAGCCGCTTATCAGATTATCACGCTTCCGTTCCAGTTTATCTGGCAGAACTGCAAGGACACGATCCTTTCAGCCTGGGAGTTTATCAAATCAACCGTTTCGGACGGAATTCAGAAGGTCAAAGACACGATTTCGTCTTTCCTTTCTCCGATCGTAAACGCGGTTTCGGGCGCCTGGTCGTCCGTAAAATCAGCCACAAGTTCGGCTTGGTCGGCGGTGAAATCAGCCACAAGTTCAGCCTGGACGGCGGCAACCGGTTATATTTCCGAAAAAATTAACGGCGCGAAACAGGTTGTTTCGTCCGTGACTTCGACGATCAAATCAACCGCTTCGGCGGCCTGGTCGTCCGTAAAATCAGCACAAGTTCGGCCTGGTCGGCGGTATCGTCGGCAACAAACACGGCCTGGACGGCGGCAAGCGGCTATATTTCGAACAAGATTAACGCCGCGAAAGCGACCGTTTCTTCGGTTACTTCGTCCATCCGGTCAACCGCTTCGGCGGCCTGGTTGGCGGTGTCGTCTGCTACAAGTTCAGCGTTTGAAAATGTCCGGGCAACTATGAGTAACAAAATTAACACAGCGAAGGCGAATGTGTCGTCGGCATTATCGGGAATCCGTTCGGCCTTTTCTTCCGGCTTATCCGCCGCGAAGAACACGGTTACAAGTATTTTCGGGAATATCGTGTCGGCGATCAGTGGAAAGATGGAATCAGCGAAAAACGCCGTATCAAACGCGATCGGCGCATTAAAAAGCAAATTCAACTTTTCCTGGAGCCTTCCAAAGCTGAAACTTCCGCACGTTTCTATTTCGGGCGGTTTTTCAATCAATCCGCCTTCTGTTCCCCATTTCGGGATCAGTTGGTATAAAAACGGTGGTATTTTAAACAAACCGACCATCTTCGGGGCAAGTGGAAACAACCTTTTGGGCGGCGGAGAAGCCGGCAAAGAAGCAGTTCTTCCGCTGGCTGAATTGTGGTCGAATATGAAATCCATCGTCGCCGGAGTCGTCCAGGGCAACCAGAATGACGGCGCGGCTTCTGTTTTCGACAGAATGAAACAGCTTGTCGGAATTCAGAGCAACGGCCAGCCGGCGGAATCAGTCACGAAACAGCTTTACAACAACGTGACAACTAGCAACACAACCAACAGAACGAAGGAAGATAATTCTTCAACGGATAGTTCGAAATTTGTCTATTCGCCTTCGGTTGTGATCCAGGGCAACGCAAGCAAGGAAGATGTGAACGAAGCCCTTGAAATGTCACAGCAGAAGTTTAATGAAATGATGGACAGATGGAAGAAGGGGAAGGAAAGGACTTCATTCGCATAAAGAAGGGGCCATGATATGGACGAAAAAAGATACTACACAACCGTTTCTGGCGATATGTGGGACTCTATCGCCTATGCTTTTTATGGCGACGTGAAATACATCGGCTTACTGATGGACAGCAATCCCCACCTTCTGGACATTTCCGTGTTTTCCGATGGCACTCCGGTTTATATCCCGGAGTTGCCGGAAGAAAGCGACGAAGACCTTCCAGAATGGAGAGTGTAAGCCATGCAAGCGCGACAGTCTTACGTTTCCGTGAAATACAACGGAAAGGACATCACAAAGAAAATAACCGATTATACAGAAGGCTTCGAGTATGTGGACAACGCGAGTGGTACGGCCGACACTGTTTCCTTGAAATTAAACAACCGAAGCGGCGTCTGGTGGGGCGGCTGGATCCTATTCAGGGCGACTATGTGGAAGCTACCATCAAGACAACGAACTGGAACAAAGAAGGCGACAATCGAAGCCTGAATTGTGGTTATTTTCTGATTGACGACCTGGGATATTCCGGGCCGCCGCAAATTGCCACGATCGGGGGCATAGCGACACCGATCAACACGGATTTCAACGTCACGAAGAAATCGAAGACCTGGAAGAAAACATCGGTCAAAGGAATTCTTTCGAGCATTGCCGCAACGGCAAAGATCGGCTTGTATTTCTCAGGCCAGGACTATTCGATCGACGAAATGGAGCAATCCGACCAGACGGACGTTGAATTCGCTTTCAGCCTTTGCGCGTCTTATAACCTGGCTATGAAATTATATAACCGGAAAATGGTTGTATTCGATCAGACGGACTATGAAAAGAAGGCGGCCAGTCTTTCACTTGATCGGTCAAAATGTTCTTCCTGGTCGGCCACTAAGAGCATGACGCGACTATATGACGGCGTTCAGATCTGCTATACAGATTCTAAGAAAAACAAGACGCTGAAATATAAATTTATGATGAGGAACGGATCAAGGATCCTGAAACTGAACGAAACCGCGGAAAGCCTTCAAGACGCGGAAATCAAGGCGAAGGCGAAACTGTTAGAGCATAACAGGAAATGCCAGTCTATTAACGTGAAAACAAGGGGCGACGTGAAGTATATCGCTTGTAAAAATATAAAAATGTCCGGCTTCGGCAAGCTGGACGGGAAATATTACATTGACACCGTGACACACACAAAGGACGCCAGCGGCGGTTATACCGTAAGCCTTGATATGCACCTATGCGTGATTGTAAACGGCGTCACAGTTGCGACCGTGGAGTCCGGGAACACCACAAAGAAAGCCGCCAGCAGTTCCACGAAGGCGAAGACCTATACCATTGTAAGCGGCGATACCTTGTGGAGAATTTCAACAAAATTCCTGGGATCCGGTGCTAAGTATATGCAGATTTATAACACAAATAAATCGACCATCGAATCGGCCGCAAAATCACACGGAAAATCATCGTCAAGCAACGGTCACTGGATCTGGCCGGGAACAGTCCTGACGATTCCAGGATAAAAAGGGGGACACATGAGCGATATTATAAGAGTTGGCTATATTTCGGCGATTAACTACACGGACGGGACGGCCCAGGTCGTCTATAAAGACCGTGACAATGCCGTTTCGCCTTATATGCCGTTTTTCTCAAATGAATTTGATCCGCCACCGGTTGAAACCCTTGTATATGTGGTACACCTGGAAAACGGCGGAACGCGCGGCGTGATTCTTCCGCCGCCGTATGCAGAAGGAAACCGGCCGCCGGAAGGCGTCGCCGGGATCTGGCGAAAAGATTTCGGGGACGGAAGTTATATCCGGTACGACAAGAAGGCGAAACGCCTTGATGTGGTATCGGATAGCGTGAACGTCGAAGGATTGAATGTTTCCGGGAATCTGGCAGTCGGCGGCAATGCAACCGTAACTGGCAGGATCAGCGCCGGGAGCATTTCAGCAAAATCAATCAGCACGACCGGAAACGTCCATGTGGGCGGCAACCTGACCGTTTCCGGCAGTTATCCGACATAGGAAGGACGGTGGTGTAAATGATCGGATATTTCGGGGACATTATCTTCGAAACCAGCGACAAGAAAATCTGTAATTTTAATGATTTCAAACAGGCCGCTTCCGCGAACTATTCCGAACACAGCCGTTACCGGAAGAAATCGGAACGGGAATTCATCGGCCCGAACAACGAAGGCGTGTCGTTCACAATGAAGATCCGCGCCGGTCACGGTGTACGGCCCCGTATTATGAAGGACAAACTGATAAAGTATTGTGAAAGTGGAAAAGTTTGTCCGCTAGTAATTGGCGGCCACAAGATCGGCGGCGGAAAGTGGACGGTTGATTCCATCGACGCAAACTTTAAGGAAGTGTGGAACCGCGGCGAACTTGTTTCTGTCGAAATCGCCGTAACGGCCACGGAATACTATTAGGGGGGCGCGAACGATGATTGAAATTGACGGCGTACAAATTGTAATGAATAGCGAAGTGGAACTTTCCCTTCGTCAAGAAATCATGGAAAAGGTGTCTTTTATTTTATCCGTTTTAAAAGGCACTATTCCGATGAACCGGGAAGTCGGGATTGATCCTGATGTTATATCGGCGCCGGCCTACCAGGCCCAGAACCTTTATACCATTTCAGCGATCGAAGTTGTCGAAGAATTCGAAGACCGCGTTTCGGTCGATGAAGTCCGGTTCGAAGCAAATGGAAACGGAAATTTAATTCCGAAGGTGGTGCTTGTATATAATGGCTGATGAAATCCAGAAACTATATGATCTTCCCGACGTATCGTTCATAGACGACATTACATTCGATCAGATCTTGAATGAAAATATTACAAACTGGCAAAATGAATATGAACAGGAAACCGGGAAGAAAAAGATCCTTCGCCCAGGCGATAAAGAATACATTCAGTTAAAGATTGAAGCCGGCCAGTGGTTCCAGATGTATAAACAACTTGACTTTGCGGCAAAACAGAACCTTTTGAAATATTCAACCGGCGATTTCCTGAAACATTTAGGATCTATGAAAAAGACCTTTATCAACGAACCAAAGGCGTCAGTCACAACGGTTCGTTTTATTTTGTCTGAAATCCGCCGTGAAGTGGTTTATATCCCGGCCGGAACCAGAGTCACCGCCGGGGACGGAATTTATTTCGCAACCGACGACTTCGCAGAGGTCACGGCCGGCGCGGATCATATCGACGTCGATTGTACGTGTGAAACGGTCGGAACGGTCGGAAATGATTATATTGTCGGCCAGATTGAAACCCTGGTCGATCCGGTTCCTTATGTGGCCGAAGTTACAAATATAACGAAGTCGGAAGGCGGAGCCGGAGAAGAAACAGAAGAAAACTTCCGTGAACGAATTTTCCTGGCGCCGTCGTCCTATTCCACAGCCGGCCCGTCTGACGCTTACGAATACTGGGTGAAACAGTACAATTCGGCGGCGATCGAGGATGTGAAGATTTACGAGCCGGAAGACGCGGTTGTTGACATCCGAATTCTTCTGAACGGCGGAGAATTGCCAACACAGACATTTTGCAACGGCTGTCTGGCATATTTGAAAAACAACCCGATTATTCCACTTACAGATAAAGACCAGATCGCGCCGCCTGACGTTGTGAAATACGATATTAAGGCGACTTATTATATTGGCCGAAGTGACATTAACAATCTGGCGGCCATTAAGAGCGCGATCGAAGCCGCAAAAGATACATATATCGAGTGGCAAAAAACAAAGATCGGCCGGGACATTAACCCGGACACCCTGACAGAATTTGTCAGAGCCGCCGGCGGAAAGCGCGTCGTTATCGAATCCCCGGCGTTCCAGGGTGTCCCGGAAACATCCGTCGCCCAGGAAAGAACGATCGAATTCGTTTACGGGGGCGTTGAAAATGATTAGCCTTCACGATTACCGGACAGAAGACGCGCTTCCGGCAGAAATGAAGACACCTGAACGCCTGGCTTCGTGCCGGGTGTTTGATATTCAGAAAAAGAAATTCATGGAACGGTTGCGCCGGGTGTATATCTGGGCAGATCTGGATAAGGTCGAAGACGACAAGCTGGACTTCCTGGCAGTTGAAAGCCGTGTTCTGTTTTATAACACGTCGCTTTCGCCGGAAATCAAAAGAAGTCTGATCCGAAATTCGATTTACTGGTACATGAAGCTAGGAACCAGCCAGGCCATGACAGAAATGATCGACACCGTGTTCGGCGACAATAACACGTCGGTCGAAGAATGGTACACATACGCCGGAGCGCCTTTCCATTTCCGAATTGCAGTCGGAACGGAAGTGACACAGACTTCCATAAAAGAATTTCTGAATTATTTGAATAAAGTTAAAAATGCGCGTTCCCGTTTCGATTACATGGCTTTTCAGAACGGGATCACGCTTAAATTTTTCGATAGATCAGAGTACCAGACGTTTTTCTATACCTTTTGTGGTGATTTCGAGTGTGGCACATATCCGGCGGCCGCGGTTGGATTTATCCCGACCGAAGTTCAGCTTTCACTTGAAGCAGAGGGAGAAGAAGCGTTCGCAGAGTACACGCCAGCCGGAACCACGCCGGACATTTCAACCGGCTTGCATTTATCCGAAGTTACAGTCGATCTTGAAGGCGCCACCGACGGACAGACAATCGTTTATCCGACGGACAGCGACCAGGAAACCGGTTCTTATCCAGATCCGGCGACTGGTCTTGTGCTGGCGGAAAGCGGCGTTTCCGTCGCGCCTGAAAGTGAAGGACTTAACTTATATTATGACAGCACCGCGGAGAAATACGCCGCGGACGAAGAATGAAAGGAGATCGAAACAGCATGACAGAAGGAAATTATATTCCTTTAACGGACGAAGCAATCGACGACGTGAAGGAATATTTGAAAAAGGTTGTCGCTTACGCGGAATACCGTTCCGGGAATACCTGGACAAAAATTCCGATCGACCATGTGGAAACTTTATCCGATGGCCGGATCGCGATCTATGTTATGTTCGATCATAACGCCCCGGATTCTATTACAGGAATTCGCTTCTATCATCGCGGCGGCTTCTTATGGGCCGGCGGTAACGAAAGCCTGAACAAAGAGGAATTCGACGAAGGCGTCATGTATCGTTATACGATCAAAATTGTACAGTCTTCGGGGAATGAGTAGAAAGGAGCGATAAAAGATGTATATTCCGGTTTTTTGGAAAGACCGAATTGTCCAGTACCTAGACGGGTTTCCGTCGTGGATCTGGGAAACGGTGTGAAAGAATGGACGCCGGCCCCTGGTGAGATCCACCAGAAAGGCACACAGCAGAGCGCGACCAACTTCGGAAACGAAGACATGGGGATCCTGGAAGGAAACCTGATCGCGGCCACGAACGCCATTCACCTTCGACTTATCCAGGAATCAGTTGACGATCTTCGCGGCCAGATATTAACGGCGACACTCACAAATTCGCTGAAATATCCGGCGACCAATTCCGCGAAGACGATCACCCTTCCGAAGATTGTCAATAAGACCGATTACAAGGTCGATATTGAGGTCACGGAAGCGGACGGCCCGGTCGAGTATGCAGAAGTATTCGACAAGGCCCTGAACGCCTTTAAGGTGCGTTACTATGGTAGCGCCAAAAATGTAACATTAAAACTTCATGTGATCGGGGGACTGTACTAATGCCAGCAAATGTAATTATTAAATCAGACGAAAGACGCGCCCAGGAATCCGCGATGTTACGCGCCTTCGGTGGCGGCCACGAAGGCAATTCAGCCGCCCAGAATCGCGAATACGCGGAAGAAATCAACGCGCGAATGAATGATGTAAAAAGAGAGGTGGGAATGAGACGATGAAAATTATCGAAGCAAACGAAGGCCAGAAGATTCCTATTCCACAACGAAAACCTGGCTGAACGTCGGCGATCAGATCATGCTGAATCTGAAAAAATACGAAGCCGACAACGACGTCCATATCGACATTACTTCGGATATGGCCGGCAACCTGGAAACCGGTGTCGGTCTTCTTTATGTGGCACAGGTGGACATTCCGGCCAGAGCCTACACAGAAGAAGAAATCCCGAACCCGGACTATTCCGAAGAAACAGAAAACAGCCAGAAAACAATTATCAAGCGCGATCCGGTTCCGTTCTCTATGGACAACGTGACCTTGACACTGTTCGCGCTGAAAGAAGGTGTAATCTATGAATAATTACCAGTTTGACAGCCTGAAATTCGCCACGGAAGGATTGACTGGCGGCGGTTGTACCATTATTTCGGACGTCAAGGGCCTTCCGTCCTTTATGATCCCGTTTAATAAGCGCACAAACGCCCAGTTATTCGACGGCGGAAGCGAAAAGACACATTCGGCCTTTGTGGTTGACGATGTGGAATACAAGCGCTTCTTTTTCAGCAAATTTATTAACTGTATTGTGGACGGCCTGGCCTATTCCTGGCCGCTGGTGGATCCGAAAGCGTCCATCAATTACGACGCGTCACACGCGGCTTGTAATGCGAAGGGAACGGGCTGGCATTTAGCGTCAATCCCGGAACGTGCGGTCATTAACCATTTGATCTATAAATCCGGTTTTATTCCGCGCGGCAACACCCAGTACGGAAAACACCACACATACACCTATGAGGTGGGCGAGACAACCGCAACCGAAAGCGACGGATCGGGCGGAACAAGAACAACCAGAACCGCGACCGGATCCGGCCCGGCGACCTGGTTCCATGACGGAACGCGAAACGGTATCGCCGACTACGTGGGTGACGTCTGGAAATGGATGTCCGGCCTTAGAATTTACAAAGGCGAAATCCAGATCTTCGTCGGCAACCTGGCCGCAAAACAGGTTTCACACCTTGCCGCGTCCACATATTGGAAGGCCATTCTTCCGAATGGTAGCCTGGTAGAGCCTGGAACACCTGGCACCTTGAAATATACAAAGGATTTCAAGATCGCAACCGATACCGGCGCGGCCGGCAGTACCTACACGGCAAACTTCGGAAATCTTGTGGCCGGAACCGGCGTGACAACGATCCCGGAGATCTTGAAGGAATTATTCCTTGCACCGGTAAGCGGCGTCACACATACCGGCGCTTTTTGGATCAACAACGAAGACGAGCGCTTGCCGTTTGTCTCTGGCGGTTCCTACAGCACTTCGAACGCTGGCCCTTCCGCGTTGTACTTGAACAACCCACGTTCGGACGTCGGGACGTCCGTCGGCTTCTTCTCCGCTTTTATGGAGTTGGAATCTGCAATCTGATAGCCGTGTTCTGTTTGGGGCTACGATAGTAGCCCCTATATTTTTGAGACACAAGAAAGGATTGCAACAATGGGAAATATGCGAAGATACGGGGCGTCGGGAAATCCCGAAACCGACGAAGGACGGGAACAACGAAGCGGCCTGATAATTCTTCAAAGGTCAAAAGACCTTATGAAATATCTGTACACTTCTTTTGTGAAATATCCCAGAAGTGAAAAGCTGGGGTTTGTGGCGGACTATAAAAAGTGTCTGTTTCAATTCCTGATTCTTATAATCACGGCACAAAAGAAGTATTTCAAGAAAACGACACTTCAAGACGCGGACGTTCAGCTTGAATTATTGCGAATGTTCAATGATTTGTCGTATGACATGAAATTTGTAGACGAAAAGCGTTACATACTGGTTTCAGAAAAGTTATGTGAAATCGGGCGGCTACTCGGCGGCTGGATCCGATCACAAAAGGAAACCAGCACAACCGCCGGAAAATAATTTCCGGCAGAGGGAACAGGTCAAAAACGCTTGCCGATTGTCTCTGGCAGTTACAACAACACTTCGAACGCTGGCCCTTCCGCGTTGAACTTGAACAACCCACGTTCGAACGTCAGGACGAACATCGGCTTCTTCTCCGCTTATCCTTTTAGCCAGACGGGAAAGTTTACGGACTTTTCACAGTGCAAGAAAGGGAAAAGGGATCTGTTTCAGTTCCGGCCATGGCGCCGGAGAAATTAAATTTGCTGATAATGCGGTTAGTACCTGGCGAAAGCCAGTGAAGGGCGTAACGATCAGCGCCGCGCCCACGCCGAAAGCAAGGGCGCACAATTCCAACGAAAGGAATTAACCACAATGAAGACTTTCGACATTACGCACGAAGAAATCATCGACCCGTCGAACCTACTTGAAGCGGATCGCAACGCTTCCCAGGGCAAGCACAACCGCGACGAAAACTTGAAATTCTCCGCGCATAGGGAAGAAGAAATCATTGATCTCACGAATCGACTAACATACTACCCGAAAGACGGGATCCCAGGGAATCCGCTTGAATCGTCCTATCGTGTCGGTAAGTACCGCATGAAACAGATTTATGAGCCGAAACCCCGAATTATCATGGCTTTACAGTACCGGGATCGTGTCGTTCAATGGGCGTATTACCAGAAACTAAACCCTTTATTCGACCGGCAGTATATAACGCATAGTTACGGTTGCCGGAAGGGTAAGGGAACCGTCAAGGCAAGAAAACAGTTACAGATCTGGCTTCGAAAGGTCAACCGGAGTCCGAAACACTGGTACGTCTTAAAACTTGACATTGCAAAATACTTTTACCGCGTCGATCACGAAATCCTTATGAAGATCTTGAAAAAGCACATCAAGGACGAACTGATTCTTCGCGACCTGGATAAACTGATAAATTGCGAACATACCGCCTTCGGCCTTCCTTCCGGCGTCCAGCCGGAGTTGTGCAAACAAGAAGACTGGTTATACAATCGCGGTATGCCGATCGGAAACCTGACAAGTCAAATGTTCGCGAACATTTACTTGAACGAATTGGATCAGTTTTGTAAACACGTTCTTCATATCGAAAAATATATTCGGTTTGTAGACGACGTGATCGCACTTTTTGACAGTAAGGAAAAGGCGTTCGCGGCAAGGGATGAAATCGAAAGATTTCTGAATGAGGAATTGCACCTTGAATTAAATAACAAGACATCAATCCGACCGGCTTATCTTCCGGTAACATTTGTCGGCGCCCTTATTACGCCGCTGACAATCCGTGTTCGAAAATCGACACGACAAAGAATGTATCGCCGGATCCGGTTCATTCAGAAAATGTTTGAAATGGGCCGGCTTACATGGGAGAAAGTCAACAACACCATGCAAAGTTATTTCGGTCTGATAAGCCACTTCACGGCCGGAAACCTTCTCCGAAAGATTATCGACGAATTTTCTTTCCGGGTTCCAGATAACAATTCATAGCCTGGCATTTTACCAGGTTATTTTTTGTCTAATAATCAGGAAAGGGGGTTCACGGTATGGAAGCAGAATTTGAAAGAGAAGTTCTTGATCGACTTATCAAGATCGAAGGAAAACTTGACGGTTACAACAACGCCAAAATCAAGACCTATGAAAACGAAAAAGAAATTCTTCGAATCAAAAGCGATCTTGAAGACGTCCAGAAGACCGTCGCAGATCTCACCGAATCGAATAAATGGCTTTTCCGAACTGTTGTGGCGGCTATTATCGTCGCGGCCATCGGGCTTTTAACAACCATTGTTCGAACCGGCTTCGGATTATAACTGAAAACTATTTTTACACCAGAAGGGAGAAAACAACATGAACATTGAATTTATCATTGAAAACGCTTCAAAAATCATCCTGATTGTGGCCGCAATCTGTACATTGATTTCGGTTATCACAGAGTTTACAAAGGGGATCGGCTTCCTGGACAAGATCCCGACAAAGTTCCAGGTTCTTATTCTGTCCCTTGCAATTTGCGTGATCGGCTTCTTTGCTTACCTGTCTTACGCGTCAATCGCGTTCGTGTGGTATTACCTTGTAGCCGTCATTTTCGCGGCGTTCATCGTGGCGATCGTGTGTTGTAAGGGCTGGGACTATTTGTTCGAGATCTGGGCCAGATTTTACAGAAAGAAGGACTAATCAATGTCGGAAAAAGATTTTGTTATCAAAATCGCGCCGTATGCCATGAAAGACGCGGAAGCAAGCGGAATACTTGCTTCCGTAACAATGGCACAGGCAATTTTAGAAAGCGGTTACGGCTCTACTGACCTGGCCGTGAACGCAAACAACATTTTCGGAATGAAGTGTTCTTTAAGTGGGAACACCTGGAAAAGCGTCTGGGACGGCACTTCAAAATATACGAAGACCACAAAAGAACAGAAGAAGAACGGCGAAGAATATTCCGTCGTTGCCGATTTCCGCGCATACCCGGACATTCAGGCCAGTATAAACGATCATTCGCTTTACTTACTGGGCGCCATGAAAGGAGCCGCAAAGCGGTATGAAGGACTTTCGGGCGAAACAGATTACAGAAAGGCGATCCAGATCATCAAAAACGGCGCTACGCCACCGACGTAACATACGTCGAAAAGATCTGTTCCATCATTGAACGATGGGAACTTCACAAGTACGATGTAAAGGAGAGTGAAGACAAAATGAGTATTGAAATCAAAGAATATCTTCTGACAAACAGCCCTTGTTATAAGAGTGGCCGCAGAATCACACCGGCCGGCGGTATGCTTCACAGTATCGGTTGTCCACAGCCGGATCCGAAGGTTATCGCGAACAACTTTTCCGTTTCAACGGGCGCGTGCGTTCATGCGGTCGTTGGAAAAGCCGCGGTCGTTTTACAGCTTTTACCGTGGAACTTCCGCGCCTGGCATTGCGGATCCGGTTCGAACGGAAGCGGAAACAATTCACTTATCAGCATTGAAATGACAGAACCGGCGACTATTAAGTACACGGGTGGTTCTTCCTGGATTGAAACAGGCGACGGAAGCAACACGAAGGCCCATGTCCTGGCAACTTACGCGAACGCCGTCCAGTTCTTCGCGTATATCTGCAAGAAGTACGGCTTCAACCCGGAAAACAGCAATGTTTTAATGAGCCACCGCGAGGGCCACGCGAAGGGAATCGCGTCGAACCATGGCGATCCCGAACATATCTGGAACAAGTACGGCCTGACAATGGATCAGTTCCGAAAGGATGTCAAAAAGGCAATGTCCGGCCAGACCGTCACAACCGTTCCTTCCGCGCCAGTAGACAACACCAGCGACGACAAGAGCAACCAGAAGATTAACGCCATGAACGGAACCGTTACGGTTATCTACAAGGGCGAAGACGGCCTGAATATCCGAAAGGCGCCTAGCTACACGGCCGCCGTCGATCAGATTGTACACGAAGGCGTGTTTACCGTCGTCGGAATCTCCGCCGATGAAAAGTGGTATAAGCTGAAAAGCGGCCTGTTCATTACCACGATCCCTGATTATGTTTCCTTCAAGGCTACCCAGGAACAGAAGGAAAGCACCGCCGGAACCGGATATTTCCGCGTTCGTAAGTCCTGGGACAAGGCCGACACTCAGATCGGCGCCTTCAAGCAGAAGGAAAACGCGATCGAACTTTGCAAGCAGAACAGCGGCTATAAAGTATTCGACAATTCAGGAAAAGAAATTTATCCTTGCGTTGCCGCCGCGAATGAATCTTTCGTGTTCCGCGTGAAGATTCCTGATTTGCGGATCAGAAAAGGCCCTGGCACAACTTACGACTACCACAAGAAGAACGGCCAGGCGGTACACACTGGCGTCGGATCCTTTACCATCGTAAAGACGAAGGAAGGCCCAGGCGCGAAGTTGTGGGGCCTGTTGAAGTCCTACGCGACGAACGAAGACGGCTGGATCGCTCTTGACGATGAATTCGGTTCACGGGTGTAATACACTTTAGAATTTTGAATTTATAACAAATATTTACAACTTACACTTTACAGTTTATAAAATGTATGATACAATGGGCGCAAGGGAAGGGGGTATAAGGGGGAAACAAAATCCCCGACCAATTCCCAGGCAGAACAGGCGGCGCGGAAATGCCCGTCTGAACGCGCCAGCCGCCCAGATTTGCGTTTTAATGCCGTAAGTGGACAAATACACAATAAGCCCCGGAAAATCCATTTCCGGGGCTTTTATGCGTTCGTGGGATATATTCTGATATTCTCTGACAAACTTTGATTTATTCTGATTTACTCTGATTTTCGATTTCCTTCTTTGTAACTTCGAAGTCAACATAAACTTCACCGTCAATCACGATTTTCGCGATCCTCAAAAATCCGTCGCTATCATAAACAGGAAGATCCACGTCATGGCCGAAATCGCGCATTACTTGCGCCCAGGAAATCGCGCACCCATAATTTACACGGTTCCTTTCAAGATCCTTCTGTTTTTCGCAATCGTTCACATTGCTACAATCTGTAAATAATCTAACCTTCAAATTATCGAAATATGTATCTTTCATGTCTCCACCTTTCCAGGCGGCCACGCCGGCCGCCCTGTTTCTATTATGCTAATATTTCCGAAGCTACTTGTCTATAATGTTTCTGAATTGCGGTTGACGTCTTCACGGTCTGGCTGTCTTCGCCATAGTCCCAGGCTTCACGCTGGATCTGATCGGTGAGATCTTCGGCCATCTGGTCAAAATGGTCGGCAACTTCTGAACGGTCAATTTCGGTTCTGATTTCGATTGTCGCGTGTTCCTTGTTCCAGGTTCGCGCTTCGGCGGCCTTGAACCGGTCGCTGATGAAAATTCCGATCGGCCAAAAACAAAGGTTGTGCTTCGCCTGGCTGATTTTGCCGCGCTTTGAAATCTTGCGAAGGCTATGATCGGAGCCGCACCAGTCAGGATCCCCGGCGGAGTGTTCCACGAAGTAAAGTCCATTATCATTCTTGAAGAAGGCGCCCCTGATTTCCACAACCATTCCTGTTTTGATTTCCATTCCGTTTTTATCTAACATTTTGATTACCTCTTTTCTTTATCTTATGTTTACATTATACACTATAAAGTGTAATATGTCAAGAATAAATGTAAAGAAAATGATTAAAAACAGAAAGAAATATTTTCTATAATACACGAGAAAGTGTAAAAGAAAAGGGCCTTTCGGCCCTTTATAATTCGGTGACATATTCCATTCCGTCGAAGCTGACGAAGCCGCCGGCGTCCAGGATGGATTGAAGCGCCTTCTTTCCGCCACACGGAATATAAGGAACCAGGATCCCGAACTGGTCGCGGTCGTGACTGAAAGCGATCCAGCCCTTACCGGCTTCATAGAGTGCCCAGCCGGTCACGACTCTAGCGATCTTGTTTGTTCCGAATTTTGTATTTTTTAAGTCTTTTTGATTTCCATATCTACCACCATTTTAACCTTTCTACTGGATGTTTATTTCCTTTGCTTTATGATATTGTAATACACTATAAAGTGTAAAATGTCAAGTATAAATGTAAAGAAAACGATTAAAAAAGAAAGAAATAATTTCAACTTGACATTATAGAGTGTATAAAGTAAAATGATACACACAACAGAAAGGGGTTGATCGAATGGATATGAACACGGCGGAAAAGATCCGCTTTCTGGCTGGCCGTCGAAATATGACAATGGGCGACCTGGCGGAAGGAACAAACCAGACGCGACAGAATTTTTCTAACAAAATGACGCGGTGCAATTTCAAGGAATCAGACTTGCGGAGATCGCCGGCGTCCTGGGTTGCGAACTGAAAATTGTATTTGTAGACAAACAAACAGGCGATGAAATTTAACGAAAATGTAAGACATGAAAGGAAAAGTTTATGTATAATAAAATAGATTTGCGCGAAGTTCCGGCTGAAAGGCTGAAAGAAATTAGTCTGGATCTGGTAGACATTGACGTCAAGGCGCCAGAATTCGAACCGAACAGACAGTTCTATTTCATGGCGAAAGCCAGGGACTACGTGAAGCGGAAGTCCGCTGAATTAGGACGTCCCATGACCTTTTTTACTCAAACATTCGGGTGTCAGATGAATGCTCGCGACTCTGAAAAACTCCTTGGTATTTTAGAAAAAGTAGGTTATGTAGAAGGCACAGACGAAGAGACAGCGACTTTGTCATCTACAACACCTGTACTGTCCGTGAGAATGCAAACCTTCGTGTCTATGGCCGTCTCGGACAGCTCGGCGCAATGAAGAAAAAGAATCCTCATAAAATGATCGCACTTTGCGGATGTATGATGCAGGAACCGGAAGTTATCGAAAAGTTAAAAAAGAGCTATCGCTTTGTCGATCTTATTTTCGGCACACATAATATTTATAAATTTGCTGAGCTTTTAACATCTGCAATGCAGTCTGACAGAACAGTTATTGACATCTGGAAAGATACAGACAAGATTGTCGAAGATCTTCCGGTTGAAAGAAAATATCCTTTCAAGTCTGGTGTAAATATCATGTTCGGATGCAACAACTTCTGTAGTTACTGTATCGTACCTTACGTACGCGGACGTGAAAGAAGCCGTGATCCAAAGGCAATCATCCGCGAGATTGAACGCCTTGTTGCAGATGGTGTTGTAGAAGTCATGCTGCTTGGACAGAATGTCAATTCTTATGGAAAGAACCTTGAAGAACCGATGACATTTGCACAGCTTCTTCAGGAGATTGAAAAAATTGAAGGACTTGAAAGAATCCGTTTCATGACTTCACATCCGAAGGATCTGTCAGATGAATTGATTGAAGTGATGAGTAAATCAAAAAAAATCTGTAAACATCTGCATCTTCCGGTTCAGTCCGGAAGCAGTCGGATCCTGAAACTTATGAACCGTCATTATGACAAAGAACAGTATCTTGCACTTGCTGAAAAGATCCGCAAAGCAGTTCCGGATATATCACTTACTACAGATATTATTGTCGGTTTCCCGGGCGAGACAGAAGAGGACTTCCAGGAGACTCTTGATGTTGTAAGAAAAGTCCGCTATGACAGTGCATTTACTTTTATTTATTCAAAACGTACCGGAACACCTGCTGCTGTAATGGAAGATCAGATTCCGGAAGACGTTGTAAAAGATCGTTTCAATCGTCTTTTACATGAAGTTCAGACAATTTCTGCAGAACAGTGTGCAATTCATGAAGGAACCGTGCAGACAGTCTCGTAGAGTGTGTCAATGAACATGACAAGCATCTGATGACAGGTCGCATGAGTAATAATCTGCTCGTTCATTTCCCGGGGGATGAAAGCCTGATCGGTCAGCTGGTTGACGTTCATCTTGATGAATGCAAAGGATTTTACTATATGGGAAGGATAGAGAGTAACTAAATATGGGGATTGTTGTAATTGGGGCAGTTTTTATCGATATCAAAGGATATTCGATCTCACCGTATATTCCTGCCGGAAGAAATGTAAACAAGAAGGAGTTCCATTCGAAGAAAGAGTTCTTATGAATTATGATCATCCGGATTCTTTGGAAACAGATCTTCTGGTAGAACATTTAAAAGAATTAAAAGCCGGAAGAGCAATTGATTGTCCGGTATATGACTATAGTCTTCATAATCTTTCTGATGAAGTGATTCGAATCGAACCAAAACCTGTAATTCTCGTAGAAGGAATTCTTCTTTTAGCCGATGAACGGATTCGTGATCTTCTAGATATCAAAATCTACGTAGAGGCTGACGCAGATGAACGAATTCTCCGCAGAATATCCCGAGATGTGGAAGAGCGCTGAAGAGATCTTAACGGTATCATTAAACAATACCTGACAACTGTAAAACCAATGCATTATCTGTATGTAGAACCAACACGTTCCAAGGCAGACATCGTGGTCAACAGTGGAAAAAATGATGTAGCATTCGATCTATTTGTATTGAAAATCGAACAGCTGTTGGATGAAATGAATCAATAATTAAGTAAGAAAAAATGCATGAGTATGAAACTAAAAATCATACACATGTATTTTTTCGTTTATTTATCATATAACAAGTGAAAAGCAAACTTGTTCATGTTATAATTGATTCAAAGAAAAATGGTAAAAATACTTTGCCAAACTTGATAAAATAGCGAACAATGAGGCAGTACACTAGCAGGAGGGCAGAAAAATGTTTAAAACAAAATGTAAAAAAACAGTTTCAAAAATGATCCTATCATTCATACTGATCACGGTAACTCTATTGTCCGGCTGTCAAAAGAATAGCACCCATTCTGCTATTGAGTTTGGAACTATAGATGTGTCTGAAATTGATAAAATCGAACTTTCTGGCACAACAGGTGGAAAAGATGGAAATTATTCCTATACATTGTCTGATCAGGAAAAGAAGGAGTTCGTCCATTTGCTGAATCAAGTTGAGCTTGGTGATGAAGTTGATAAAAATCAAGCATTATCAAGTGGAGCAGTTACTTACTATAAGCTTTATTTCCAAGGAAAAGACGTTGTTACACTCTGTCCGGGACATTATTTCGGTGTTGATGAAAAGTATTATGAGTTTGTTAATTTCGATAAATTGTGGGATGAGTTTGTCACTTTCAATAGTAAACAAGATACCTCTGAGAAATTACAGGAAAAAGAACAAGTATATTTTGATGCAACTGTTCTTGAAGTAAAGAAAAAATCAATTAAGGTAAAATGTTCAGAATCCTTTGATAGTGGTATTCCTGTTGATGAAGAATTCTCTGTAACAACGA